>Ga0209550_10000499_pt1 | contig 37136 bp, 35 predicted proteins | sample LauGreSuBDMM15SN_2_FD_187567 | JGI IMG/M metagenome (GOLD analysis project Ga0209550, IMG submission 187567) | Freshwater lake microbial communities from Lake Michigan, USA - Su13.BD.MM15.SN (SPAdes) (version 5) | ecosystem: Environmental > Aquatic > Freshwater > Lake | place: Lake Michigan... | reverse complement strand
TCGAAGTAATTTGTTTGGAATTGGCTACTTAGCTAGAGAAAATTCCAAACTTGTATTTGCTGCATTGCGGAATAATCAAATGTCCGGCACAATTCCGGTGTCTTGAATGAGAGGTCACAATGCTCTATCAGTTGCACGAAATGAATCGTACGCTGCTAAGTCCCCTAATTCAGTGGGCTGAAGCTTCCTCTAAATTATTTACCAGCCCTGTTTCTCTACTCGCTCACTCTCCTTTTTCCCAGCGTATCGCAGCCGGCTACGAGTTGATGTTCCGACTTGGTAAGCAATATGAAAAGCCTGAATTCGGCATCACGACCATTGAGGTTGATGGCATTAGCGTCGACATCACTGAAGAAATCGTAATCAATAAACCCTTTTGTAGCTTGCGTCACTTCCGCAAGGATTTATCAGGAACTACGCTCTCCAAAGTAAAGCATCCTAAGGTGTTGTTGGTGGCTCCGCTCTCAGGTCATCATTCAACGCTGTTGCGCGATACTGTACGTGGCCTGTTACCGAATCATGATGTTTACATCACCGATTGGACTGATGCACGTATGGTGCCCTTGGATAAAGGCGCTTTCCATCTGCATGACTATATTTATTATGTACAGGATTTCATACGTCATTTAAGTCCCGACCTGCATGTGATTTCTGTCTGTCAGCCTACGGTTCCTGTGCTTGCAGCGATATCACTGATGGCAAGTGATGGCGAAAAGATTATGCCTAAGTCTATGGTGATGATGGGTGGCCCTATCGATCCGCGCAAATCACCTACCCAAGTCAACGATTTAGCAACCGACAAACCTTTCTCATGGTTTGAAAACACTGTCATTTATAGTGTGCCTTCGAATCATCCTGGAGTTGGTCGTAAGGTTTATCCAGGATTTTTACAGCATGCTGGTTTTGTAGCGATGAATCCGCGTCGTCATGCTGAAAGTCACTGGGAGTTTTATCTGCATTTACGTCGTGGTGACAATGAATCTGCTGAAGAGCATCGTAAGTTTTATGATGAATACAATGCAGTTTTAGATATGCCTGCTGAGTATTATTTAGAGACGATACAAACTGTGTTTCAAGAATTCCGTTTACCTACTGGTACATGGGAAGTGGAAGGCAAACTGGTACGTCCAGAAGACATAAAAAATGTCGCCTTATTTACAATTGAAGGCGAACTCGATGATATTTCTGGTTCTGGTCAAACGCGTGCGGCACATGAACTGTGCAAACATATTCCTAAAGAGATGAAACATCATTACACCGCACCTCAATGTGGACACTATGGCATTTTCTCAGGCAGACGTTGGCGCGAAATGATAGTTCCACAGATAACTGAATTCATCCGTAACCACGGCTAAGTACAGCTAACTCAAATATTGGTATGTAGGCCGCTTCGATTGAAGCGGCCTTTTTATTGAACCGCACCATTTGATGACTTGCACAAATGTCGGATAATGGCGAACTATGTCTGAATCCCCCTCCATCCACACAGCGCCGTCGCTAGCAGATCAAATTGAAGATCTGCTACCGCAAACCCAGTGCACGAAATGTGGCTATCCCGCTTGCCGTCCCTATGCAGAAGCGATTGCTGAGGGCTCAGCAAGTTATAACCAATGCCCTCCTGGTGGTGTGGAAGGAGTAAAACGTTTAGCGACGCTCTTAGGAAAACCGGTTATTCCACTCAATCCTGTACATGGATTTGAACGTGCGCGTCCTGTTGCTGTGATTGATGAAAGTGCCTGTATAGGTTGCACGCTTTGTATACAAGCCTGTCCTGTGGATGCCATAGTCGGTGCTGCCAAACAAATGCACACGGTTATTCCAGAACTTTGTACAGGTTGTGATTTATGTGTACCACCCTGCCCTGTTGATTGCATTGCCATGTTGCCAGTGACTGCGGATAAAACTGGTTGGGCAGCATGGTCACAAGAGCAAGCAGATGCTGCACGCACACGACATGACAGTCGTACCCTTAGACTACAAAGAGAAAAAACTGAGAATGATGTACGCTTAGCTGCTAAAGCTGCTGCAAAACTAAAAGAGCTGGATAGTGAATCAGCTTTATCAGCAGAAGAAAAAACCGAGAAAGAACGTAAACGCGCGATTATTCAAGCGGCGATTGAGCGTGCTCGCATACAAAAAGAACAGGCAGCGAATAAACCGCCTGAGTCCACATCATGAATCTTGAAAAACGCAGTGCGATTTTTGCGCGCTTAAAAGAAGTTAATCCTCATCCCACTACTGAGCTTGAATACACCTCACCATTTGAATTACTGATTGCCGTCATCTTATCGGCACAAGCTACAGATATATCGGTGAATAAAGCTACACGTAAGTTATTTGCAGTTGCCTCAACACCGCAAGCGATTGCTGCATTAGATGTCGATGGTTTAATTCCTTATATACAAACCATAGGTCTTTATCGCAATAAAGCAAAAAATGTGATTGAGACTTGTCGCATTTTATGTGAACAGCATGCAGGTGTTGTACCGCGCGAACGTGAAGCTTTACAAGCCTTACCTGGTGTAGGACGTAAGACTGCGAATGTGGTTTTAAATACTGCATTTGGTATTGCAGCTATGGCAGTTGATACACATATTTTCAGAGTATCAAACCGTACTGGTATCGCTCCAGGTAAGAATGTCGATGTGGTTGAACATAAGTTAATGAAATTCATTCCTGATGAATACATTATGGATGCACATCATTGGTTGATCTTACATGGACGTTACACATGCATTGCGCGTAAACCTCAATGCTGGAATTGTGTGATTGCTGATCTATGTGAATTTAAATCTAAGACAGCTGAGCCTGAACATGGCGTATGAAATAGGTTAAGGAAAAACTACACTCTATGTTTAATCCCACTAAAGAAGAAGTAAGACATTTTTTTTGCGAGGTGTGGCGTAAGTCACAAGTTGATGCTGTTCTCACTCCACTAGAAGCAATTGCACGCGACTGGATGTTGCAGCACACCGAGTATGCAGAGGACTTTACAAACAACGAAGCTGCAACAGCAGACTATTCCATCGATGCAGGTAAATCCAATCCCTTCTTACATTTATCTATGCATTTATCGATTGCAGAGCAAATCTCGATTGATCAACCTGCTGGTATACGTGACGTCTTTCAAGCTCTCGCTACACGTTGTGGTTCTGAACATGATGCGCATCATGAAATCATGGAGTGCCTAGGTCAAATGCTATGGACTGCGCAGCGCTCTGGACTACCACCGGATGGTGAAACTTATTTGGAATGTATACGTCAGCGCTAAGATCAACTTTGTGCAGACGAAAAAAAAGCCAGAACAAATGTTCTGGCTTTTCTTTTTTGAATTACAGCTTACTTACGATTAACGAGTGATCCTTGCAAGCTAGATAGATAAGCAGCGATATCACGTATCTCTGTTTTGCTTAGTGGCTTAGCCATACCAGCCATGATCGCATTGCCACGACCATTAGCACCGGTTGCGCCACGCTGATAAGCAATCAAAGAATGCTCTATGAAATCTGCATACTGACCAGCTAACTTGGGATAGCTAGGATCAACTGGAGTGTTGTAGTCAGCACCATGGCATGACGCGCAGTTATATTTTTGTGCAGCAGCTTTGCCTGCTTCGATGTTTGCAGCAGCAGCCTCTGTAAAGCTGATGACGGTAGCGATAGTCGCCAACAAAACTAAGATCTTTTTCATGTTGGTTTTCCCTTATTTCTTTTGAGCGTAATAAGCTGCGATGTCCGCGATGTCTTGATCGGACAAACCTGCTGCAATACCACGCATAGTGGGGTGATTACGATCGCCTTTTTTATAGGCAGCTAATGCTGACGCTATATATTTTTCAGACTGACCACCTATCATAGGTACGCGATATACCTCAGGAAAAGAAGCTTTATATCCAGGGATACCGTGGCAGCCTACACACATGGCAACCTTGTTTTCTGCAGCTTTGGCGTTGGCCACGATGTCCGCAGCTACGGACATTTGGGCAACGCCCGCCAATGCGAGGAATGCTAAAAGTTTTTTCATGATGTTCCAGGGAAGTTAAACCAAAACTGGTGTTGCGGAAATTGCCTAAAAAGCAATGTAAAGCAAAAATATCGTTGCTCAGCCGCACAAAAACCGCACAATTCTAACCTAATTGGCAAGCTCAGTCCATTTAACAGGCGCCATAAAAAAGTAGAACTCTAGACAAGATAGCAATTCAATAATTTTCAATTCAAGAACTTGGTTTTTACTGGCGCTCACCAGAACTACTTGCGCTCTCGTTTATACTCCGAAGTATTTTTCCCCCTAATAGCGATCTCACACCATGTCATCCTCAGCAAAATTTGAAGGCTCAGACAGCTACGTTGCCACCCATGATTTAAAACTAGCTGTGAATGCAGCATTAACTTTGCAACGCCCTCTATTAATAAAAGGCGAACCAGGTACAGGCAAAACTATGTTGGCTGAAGAAGTCGCGCGCGGTTTGGGCATGCCTTTATTGCAATGGCATATTAAGTCCACCACCAAGGCACAACAGGGTTTATATGAATATGACGCTGTGTCGCGCTTGCGTGATTCTCAATTAGGCGATGAACGTGTTAAAAATATCGATAACTATATTGTGCGTGGTGTGCTCTGGCAGGCATTCACTGCTGATGAACCTGTCGTATTGTTGATTGATGAAATCGATAAAGCAGATATTGAATTCCCTAATGATTTATTACGCGAACTCGATCGCATGGAATTCTATGTGTATGAAACACGCGAGATGGTAAAAGCAGTGCATAGACCACTCGTGATCATTACCTCGAATAATGAAAAAGAATTACCCGATGCTTTTTTACGTCGCTGTTTTTTCCACTACATTAAATTCCCCGATAAAGAAACCATGCAGCAAATCGTGGATGTGCATTTCCCCAAACTCAAACAAGATTTATTGGCACAAGCACTGAATGTATTTTTTGAAGTACGTGATGTATCAGGCTTAAAGAAAAAACCCTCTACATCAGAATTACTCGATTGGTTGAAACTTTTACTCGCCGAAGATATTCCTGCTGAAGCATTGCGTAGCGCTGATCAAAAAAGCATTGTTCCACCTTTACATGGCGCCTTACTTAAGAATGAACAAGACGTACATTTGTTTGAACGCTTGATGTTCATGTCGCGCAACAATCGTTAATTGTCTGTAGAACCGAATCATCTATGTTGATCGATTTCTTTTTCACGCTGAAAGAAGCCAAACTTCCTGTGTCTATCAAGGAGTTTTTGGTTTTGCTGGAGGCTATGCAAAAAAATGTGATCAGCAATTCACTCGATGAATTTTATTTTTTATCGCGCACGACCTTAGTAAAAGATGAAGCGCATTACGATAAATTCGATCAAGCTTTTGGCCTATATTTTCATGGCATAGCAACGTTGTTTGAAAAAATAGATGAGATACCACTCGACTGGTTGATGAAACGCATGCAACGCGAACTCACACCAGAACAGCAAGCCGCTCTAGAGAAATTCGGCTATGACAAGTTAATGGATAGACTGAAAGAGCTACTCAAAGAACAAAAAGAACGACATGAAGGTGGCAATAAATGGATAGGCACAGGTGGCACTTCACCATTTGGGAACGGCGGTCAAAATCCTGAAGGCATACGCATAGGTGGTGAAGGTGGTAACCGTACTGCAGTCAAAGTATGGGAGCAACGCGCTTTCCGTGATTACGATAGTGAACGCGAACTTGGCACACGGAATATTAAAGTCGCGCTGCGTCGTTTGCGTCGCTTTGCGCGTGAAGGTGCGCAAGATGAATTAGCACTGGACGACACCATACGGGCTACTGCCAATAACGCGGGTTGGTTAGATCTGCGCATGCAAGCTGAACGTAAAAATAAAGTCAAAATCCTCATGTTGATGGATGTGGGCGGTACTATGGATGACCACATCGCTCGCGCAGAAGAACTATTTTCAGCGGCGAAATCTGAATTTAAAAACATGGAGTTTTTCTATTTCCATAACTGTGTGTATGAAACCTTATGGAAAAATAACCGGCGTCGTCATGCTGAACGCTTTTCGACTTGGGATGTTATTCGCAAATATCCTCCCGATACCAAACTCATTTTCGTTGGCGATGCCACCATGAGTCCGTATGAAGTCTTGCAGCCTGGTGGCTCCGTTGAATATAACAATGAAGAAGCTGGTGCAGTCTGGTTACAGCGTTTTACCAGCACTTTTCCTAAATTTATTTGGCTCAACCCTGAACCTGAGGGTCTTTGGCAATATCGACAATCTATCGCCATTATTCGTCAATTAATGAGTAATCGCATGTTCCCTGTCACCATAGAAGGCTTAGAACGTGGCATGACTATGCTGAGTAAGTAAAGGTGTCATCAGCAAGCAATTCCCCTTTTAGTAAGAATTTTTATTAGAATTCACAGAATTTTGTCTGGTTAGACAAATCTATTATTCGTTTTATTTTTTTATCGGCGACTCACTACACAGTATGGCAACTAAAAAATCTGAGTACAGCGAATCATCCATACGCGTTCTTAAAGGACTTGAACCGGTCAAACAAAGACCGGGTATGTATACCCGCACTGAAAATCCTCTCCACATTATTCAAGAAGTGATTGATAACGCTTCTGATGAAGCGCTCGGTGGTTATGGCAAAAACATTATCGTCACCATGAACGCAGATGGTAGTGTGAGTGTGGAAGATGATGGACGTGGTATTCCGGTTGGCTTGCATCCAGAAGAAAAAGTACCGACCGTAGAAATCGTTTTCACACGTTTGCATGCAGGCGGTAAATTCGATAAAGGTTCTGGTGGTGCTTATGCTTTCTCAGGCGGCTTACATGGTGTCGGTGTTTCCGTCACTAATGCACTCGCATCGAAACTAGAAATTACGGTTTGGCGTAAAGATGAAAAAGGCAATGGAGTACATCAACTCACTTTTGCTGATGGCAATGTCATCTCTAAACTCAAATCACGCGCTGCGGGCAAAGAAGATAAAAAATCAGGCACACGTGTCACTGTCTGGCCTAATCCTAAATATTTTGATTCTGCTGTTATTCCACTGCCTGATTTACTACGCTTACTCCGTTCTAAAGCGGTACTACTACCTGGCGTTAAAGTCACCTACCATCATGCAAAAAGTGGTGACACCCAAGTATGGGAATATGCACAAGGCTTACGTGGCTACTTAAATGAACAACTTGCTCAAAGCTCAGGCTCACAACTCTTAGTACCTTTGTTTGAAGGCGAAGAATACGCAAAAGCCGATGCAGATGGTTTTGCTGAAGGTGAAGGCGCAGCATGGGTAGTAGCATGGACTGAGGATGGCAATGTGGTGCGTGAGTCTTATGTGAATTTGATACCCACACCAGCAGGCGGTACACATGAATCCGGTTTGCGTGAAGGCTTGTTTGGTGCAGTAAAAAGTTTTGTGGAAATGCATTCACTCTTACCTAAGGGTGTAAAACTGTTACCGGAAGATGTGTTTGCACGTACTTCCTTTGTGTTGTCAGCTAAAGTGCTTGACCCACAATTTCAAGGACAAATTAAAGAGCGTTTGAATTCACGTGATGCAGTGCGTTTAGTTGCAGGTTACTCGCGTAGTTCATTAGAGTTATGGCTGAATCAGCATGTAGATCACGGTAAAAAAATTGCTGAGCTCGTGATTCGTCAAGCACAAAGTCGTTTACGTTCTGCGCAAAAAGTAGAAAAACGTAAATCCTCAGGTGTGGCAGTCTTACCTGGCAAACTCACTGATTGCGAATCAACAGATTTAACGCGCAATGAAATCTTTTTAGTTGAGGGTGATTCAGCCGGTGGTTCTGCAAAAATGGGACGTGATAAAGAATTTCAAGCGATCTTGCCATTACGTGGCAAGGTATTAAATTCATGGGAAACAGAACGTGATCGTTTATTTGCTAACAATGAAATTCACGATATCGCGGTTGCGATAGGTGTCGATCCTCACAGTAAAAATGATAATCCTGATTTATCAGGTTTACGTTATGGTCGTATTTGTATCTTGTCTGATGCTGACGTAGATGGCTCACACATACAAGTATTGCTTCTGACTTTATTCTTCCGTCACTTCCCTAAGCTTATAGAGCACGGACATATTCATATCGCACGACCACCGCTGTATCGCGTTGATGCGCCTGCACGCGGTAAAAAACCTGCGCAGAAAATCTATGCATTAGATAACGGCGAATTAACTGCGATCGAAGACAAACTCAGAAAAGACGGCGTGAAAGAAAATGGCTGGAGCATTGCCCGCTTTAAAGGCTTGGGTGAAATGAATGCAGAACAGTTATGGGAAACCACCATGAATCCAGATACACGCAGATTACTGCCTGTAGCACTAGGTGAATTTAATCAGGCTGCATCGGAGGCGCGCTTTACTATGCTGATGGGCAAAGGTGAAGCTGGTGCACGACGCAACTGGTTAGAAGAACATGGCAACGAAGTAGAAGCCGACATTTAAAGAAAAGCAAAGACCATGCATTGCTCACACTGAGCTTGAATCACTTTAAAAAACAAAAGAACCTATTACCATGAGCGATCAAATTACTCTCTTATCTCCTGCGGCTGATGATGGCGCTGAGTCACTCACACTCGCCACCTTTGCTGAGCGTGCTTATCTCGACTACGCTATCTCTGTTGTTAAAGGACGTGCATTACCTGATGTGTGTGATGGTCAAAAGCCAGTACAACGTCGCATTTTGTATGCAATGGATCAACTGCGACTCGACTATACAGCTAAGCCACGTAAATCCGCAGCTGTGGTCGGTGATGTGCTCGGTAAGTTACATCCGCATGGTGATCAATCTGTGTATGACGCCATGGTGCGTATGGCACAAGATTTTTCATTACGCTATCCATTGATCGATGGTCATGGCAATTTTGGTTCGCGCGATGGTGATGGTGCAGCAGCGATGCGTTATACCGAAGCGCGTCTCACACCTATTTCAAAACTACTACTCGATGAAATCGATATGGGCACGGTGGATTTCCAGCCCAACTATGATGGATCGACGCAAGAACCACGTTTACTACCAGGACGCTTACCCTTTGTTTTATTAAATGGTGCATCCGGTATTGCAGTTGGTATGGCGACAGAAATCCCTTCGCATAATTTAACGGAAGTCGCTAAAGCAGCGGTTGCAATGATACGCAACCCAAAAATCTCGCATGATGAATTAATGTCGCTGATACCAGGACCAGATTTTCCTGGTGGCGGTCAAATCATTACTCCACCTTCTACCTTGTCTGAAATTTATTCAGCAGGTCGCGGTAGTATTAAAGTGCGCGCATGTTGGAAAATTGAAGACATGGCACGTGGACAGTGGCAGTTGGTGGTCACTGAGCTACCACCTGGTGTGTCAGCTCAAAAAATTCTAGAAGAGATAGAAGAACTCACTAATCCTAAAATTAAGCTAGGCAAGAAAAGTTTATCGCCAGATCAACTCGCAAATAAACAAACCATACTTGCTGTGTTAGATACAGTACGTGATGAATCAGGACGTGAAGCACCAGTGCGCTTAGTGTTTGAACCAAAAACACGTAATCAAGATCAAGATGAGTTTAGCAATCTCTTATTAGCTCACACCTCTTTGGAAACCAGTGTGGGTGTGAACTTGGTGATGATAGGTTCAGATGGCAAACCACGTCAAAAAGCCTTAGGCGATATTATTTTTGAATGGATAGGTTTCCGCTTTCATACCGTCACACGTCGTACACAACATCGCTTAAGTAAAGTAGATGATCGCATTCATATTCTAGAAGGTCGACAGACTGTACTTTTGAATATAGATAAGGTCATTAAAATCATACGTGAATCAGATGAACCTAAAGAAGCGCTCATCAAAGCATTTAAACTATCAGACAGACAAGCTGAAGATATTTTAGAAATTCGTCTGCGTCAGTTAGCACGTTTAGAAGCGATCAAGATTAAGCAGGAATTAAAAGAGCTAAAAGAAGAGAAAACAACGCTACAAGATTTGCTCGACAATCCTGCTTCGATGAAAAAATTGCTCATCAAAGAAATTGAAGGTGATGCAAAATTATATGGTGATGCTCGCCGCACCTTAATTGAAGAAGCAGAACGTGCTGTGGCTGAACAAAAACTGATTGATGATCCTGTTACTGTCATCATTTCACAAAAAGGCTGGGTGCGTTCACGTAATGGTCATGGCCATGATGCACAACAATTTAGCTTCAAGACAGGTGATGGCTTATACGGCGCCTTTGAATGTCGCACCACCGATCATGTATTAGCCTTCGGCTCGAACGGTCGTGTGTACTCTATCTCAGTGGCACAATTACCTGGTGCACGTGGTGATGGCGTTCCTCTCACAACTTTCGTAGAAGTGGAAGCTGGTACACGATTGGTCAGTTATTTTGCTGGTACTGCAGAGACCCAATTAATGCTGTCATCAACTGGTGGTTATGGTTTTTCTGCTAAAGCTGGCGATATGATTAGTCGTCAAAAAAGTGGTAAATCTTTCATGAGTATGGATGCAGAACATGAACCACTCATGCCGCGTGTAATTGCGAAAAATGCGAATACGCTAGTTTGTTTATCTGAAAATGGACGTGCACTTGTATTTGGCATGGATGAAATCAAAACACAAGGCAGTGGTGGTCGTGGTGTGATTTTGATGGATTTAGATAAAAATGAAAAACTGCTTGCCGCTGAACCTATCAATAGAAAATTGGGGGTACTTGTTTCAGGCTTAAGCAGTCGCGCAGGTAAACTGCAAGAAGTTGAATTAGTTGGCCCTGATCTTTCATACCATAACGGTACACGTGCTCGTAAAGGCAAACTCTTAGCAACACGTATGAAGGCAAATCGTCTTCAAGCAAAAGGCTAAGTATTTGCTGCAAAAATGAAGTTGCAAGATCAGGTTGTCTAAACTGATCTTGCAAGTTCGTCATCCCACCCTCAATTTTTCTTCACAACTGCGTCCATTTGCATTTCTTATGAAATGCTTAATTCGCGCATTCTCCTTCCTTACTCTGCATTAGTTCACTAGCTTTAGCACAACGCCACTTCTAGAATGATTGTTTCTTTCTTGAACTAGTTGTGACGTGAAAAACTTATTAACTTCTCATTATTTTTTTATCATCTTTAATTGGATGATGTTGTCTTGTTATTTGATGCGCGCTGATGCTAGCACTCTAGATACTTCATTACGTGAAAAAATCATGATGCTCACTGTGACAGAAGCAGAGCATCAATTTGAACTTGAAACGACTTTTTTCATTCCACCCGGTGATGGTCCTTTCCCAGTTCTAGTTATGAATCATGGTAAAGAACGTGGTAATCCCAAACAACAATCGCGTGATCGTTTTTTAGCAATGAGTCGTGAGTTCGTCAAACGTGGTTATGCCGTTGTGATTCCTATGCGTAGAGGTTTTTCACAATCTAGTGGTATTCATAAAAATTTTGGTTGTGACCTGAAGTTAGCTGGTCAAACTCAAGCAGATGATATTCAAGCCGTGTTAATCGCTTTAAAAAAACAAAGCTGGGTCGATGCAGAACATATCGTAATTGCCGGTCAGTCTTATGGAGGTCTAGCTACCCTCGCATTGGGTACACGTCATATTGAAGGTGTGCGTGGATTATTGAATTTTGCTGGTGGTCTGCGGATTGACGATCAATCTTGTAACTGGCGCGCTGAATTACGTGCTGCCTTTTCTGATTACGGCAAAAAAACGAATTTACCTAGCTTATGGTTTTATGGAGCGAATGATAGTTATTTTGATCCTCCTTTAGTGTCTGAACTCATAGAGTCTTATTCCACTGCAGGAGGACATGCACAGCTCGTCACGTTTGGAGATTTTAAGTCGGATGCACACAGCATGATTAGTAGCTCACAAAGTGTTCCTATCTGGTGGCCACAGACTGCTGCTTTTTTAGAACGTATAGGTATGTCGACTAAAGAGACAGTGACATTAGCACCGCGTACACAAGCTATTCATAGCCATTATGCTGTGATTGAAAATATTACAGCCGTACCCTATGTATCACAAGGCGGTCGCTCCGCTTATCAAGAATTTTTAAAAAAATCTCACCCACGTGCATTTGCGATTGCACTTAATGGTGCGTGGAGTTGGGCTGAAGAAGGTGATGATCCTGCTAACCGTGCTTTAGAAGCTTGTGAAAAGCGCAGTAAAAAAAGTTGTCAACTCTATGCCTTAGATAATGATGTGGTGTGGCCGGCTAGGAAGATGCCCTAATCTTGATCCTAAAACTTAGTGCCAGATATGCTTTGTGACTGACTGAGTCTGATGCCTAGAGATTTAAGGCTATCATGTCACTTTTCTTAGGTTTGCTTAGCAATTTAAGCAGCATATCTTTCATTCGAGTGCATCATGAAATCAACTGAATTACGTCGCCCACCTCCTAAGGCCGCTACAACACCATCGCCTGAACAGACTTCTGCTCACTCGCATGCGCATGCGGCAGTCGACAGCAAATCCGATGACAAACCTTACACCGATCCGGTTTGCGGCATGAAAGCTGCTGCCAATCCGGAAAAGTCAGCGACGCATGAAGGTAAGACTTATTATTTTTGTAGCACTGGTTGTGTCACAAAATTTATTGCTGATCCACTCCGTTATTTAGCACCTGTTAAAAAGACACCTAGTGCAGCGGACTTAGAAGCACTCTATACCTGCCCTATGGATCCTGAAGTCCAAAAAATTGGACCTGGCAGTTGTCCTAAATGTGGCATGGCTCTTGAACCTCTGGTAGCCAGCGCTATAGAGGACACTACTGAACTCGATGATATGCAGCGTCGGTTTTGGTTCAGTTTAATTTTGTCACTACCACTACTCATCATTGCCATGAGTGACATGGTGGGTTGGAATTTCATGCATGAGTTGGGACATCAAACCACAGGTTGGTTGCAAGCTGCACTTTCTACACCTGTTGTGTTTTGGTTTGGTCTTCCTTTTCTGGCTCGTGCTGCGCAATCATTTAAAACTAAACATCTGAATATGTTTAGTCTAATAGGCATAGGCGTTATGGCTGCCTGGCTATTTAGTTTAGCGAGTTTACTCATACCTGATGCGCTACCCGCTGCATTCATGATGCAAGGTATGCCGCCTTATTATTTCGAATCAGCTGCTGTTATTGTTACCCTAGTCTTGTTGGGACAAGTTTTAGAATTGCGGGCGCGCTCACGCTCCAACACAGCGATTCGTTCTTTGCTCGCACTGACACCAACGAATGCCATCCGACTTTCATCTGCAGGACATGAACAAGAGATAGCACTGGCAGAAGTACAGATAGGTGATTTGCTACGCGTGAAGCCAGGAACACATATTCCAGTGGATGGTATCGTCACTGAAGGTAATTCCACAGTAGATGAATCTTTCATTACTGGGGAAGCACTTTCCATCTCTAAGCAAACTGGTAGCGCAGTGATTGCAGGCACGTTGAATCAACATGGCTCATTCGTTATGCGTGCTGAAAAAATCGGTAGCGATACTCTGTTAGCAAAAATTGTAGAGCTTGTGAATCAAGCTAGTCGTTCACGAGCACCAATACAAAAACTCGCTGATCGTGTATCAGGCTGGTTTGTACCTGCAGTAATTCTTTCAGCTCTATGTGCTTTCATAGCTTGGACTTTGTTCAGCCCTACCCTAGGCATGGCGAATGGTTTGGTTGCTGCTGTTTCTGTTTTGATTATTGCTTGCCCTTGTGCTTTAGGCTTAGCCACACCTATTTCGATTATGGTTGGTATAGGACGTGGTGCACGTGAAGGTGTATTAATTAAAGATGCTGAAGGCTTAGAGTTAATGGAAAAAGTCGATGTGCTAGTCGTTGATAAAACTGGCACACTCACAGAAGGTAAACCTGCAGTTCAACAGATTATTGCAACAGCCTCTTATGCGCGTGCTGATGTATTAGTCATTGCTGCTTCATTAGAAAAAATGAGTGAACATCCCCTAGGATCAGCGATTATTTCTCATCTAAAAAAACAAGGTTTACCATTATTAGATGTGAAAAATTTTTCTGCTATTACAGGCAAAGGCATACGGGGAGAAATTGATGGCTTACCAGTTTGTCTCGGTAATGCTGGCTTACTCAAAGAAATTGGTATCAACACGCAAGAATTAGAAGAACAAGCCGAATCGCTAAGAGTACAAGGGCATACGATTGTATTTGTTGCTATCGATAATAAACTAGCTGGATTGATTAGCGTAACTGATCCTATCAAAGCTACTAGTACTGAAGCAGTTAATTTACTCCATGCTGATGGTGTGAAAATCATTATGCTTACTGGCGATAACTCAACTACAGCGCATGCCGTTGGCAAACAACTTGGTATAGCTGATATTCATGCAGAATTTTTACCTGCTGATAAACATCAATTCATACAACAACTACAAAAACAAGGATATGTTGTAGCGATGGCAGGCGATGGCATGAATGATGCGCCTGCTTTAGCACAAGCCCAGGTGGGTATAGCAATGGGAACCGGCACCGATGTTGCTATGGGTAGCGCGCGTATCGTTTTAGTCAAAGGTGATTTAAGAGGTATTGCGAAAGCGCGTGAGTTGTCGCGCATGACGATGAAAAATATACGGCAAAATTTATTCTTTGCCTTTGCCTATAATTTCGTCGGTGTGCCTATAGCTGCTGGCGTTTTGTATCCATGGCTAGGCTTATTACTCTCGCCTATGATAGCGAGTGCTGCGATGAGTTTATCTTCTGTATCAGTGATAGCGAACGCTTTGCGCTTACGCTCAATCAAAATTTAAGACCTTAGAATTTAAATAACCATTAAGGAGACAGTGATCATCATAAGAAATGATCACAGTCTTAAGATTTAAGCAGCAGCTTCTTCCGCCAATTTCTTTAAGACATGCGCAGCAGCGATTAAACCAAAGCTCGCTGTCACCACAATCGCAGAACCAAAACCTGCACAATTCAAACCTGTTACACCTACGCTTGGCTCATCTGTTTCACAAATCTCAGGAAATCTGAGTGGCTCACTGGAATAGACTGCATCAATTCCAAATTTATTTTTGGCTCCGCGTGGGAAACCATGCACTGCGCGTAAATTTTTTCTCACGCGAGCTAATAAAGGTTCTTGTTCAGTACGCGATAAATCACAAACTTCAATACGCGTAGGATCAATCTGACCGCCTGCACTACCGATTGTGAGTAAACGTATACCCTGTTCACGACAATAAGCAATGAGTGCTGTTTTTGTTTTTGCATTATCCATGGCATCAATCACAAAATCATATTGTCCTGCTTTTAGCAAGGTAGCTAAATTATCAGGCTCTATGAAATCTTCTATCTGCGTGACTTTACATTCAGGATTAATTTGTGCGATTCGATCTGCTAATGCACCTACTTTGGATTGCCCTAAGGTGTTGGTTAATGCATGTAGTTGGCGATTAATATTGGATTCACTCAAGTGATCCAAATCTATCATTGTGATATGGCCAATCGCACTGCGTGCCAAAGCTTCTACACTCCATGAGCCGACACCACCTACCCCGATAACACAAATATGGGCAGCACGAAAGCGCGCTAAACCTGCATCGCTATATAAGCGTGCCACGCCACCAAAGCGTCGATTAAAATCCATATCTGGTTGTGACTGTGAGGGATGGGTAGTTTGATTAAGCATGACGCTATTTTAACGGATGGTAGTGGATTACTCGCTATTACTACAGGCTCACTACTTATTCACACTATCTGAATTCGCTAACAGGTTTACACTATAGGCTAGCTGAATCAAAAAGCCTGTTACTAGCCTTAACTCTTAAAAGGATGACACTATGTCGATTGCAGATCTCAGACTCGAATACAGCCAAGCTACTTTGTCTGAGCATGAGGTAGATGCTGACCCAATACGTCAATTCGCACATTGGTTTGATGCTGCCTTAGCAGCAGAAATTTCCGAACCAAATGCAATGAATCTAGCAACGATAGGCAAACTAGGTAGACCTTCCGCACGCATAGTCTTACTCAAAGACTTTGATGCACGCGGTTTTACTTGGTACACCAATTACAGCAGTCGCAAAGGTCAAGATTTGCTTGCTCGTCCTTATGCAGCCATTACTTTTCATTGGGGTGAATTAGAACGTCAAATCCGTATAGAAGGTACGGTAGAGCGTGTCTCTGATGAAGAAAATGATAACTATTTTTCTATCCGTCCTATTAAGAGTCGCTTAGGTGCGATCGCTTCTGCGCAAAGTATGCCTATAGCAAGCCGTGAATTACTAGAGCAGCAGTATGATGAAGCAAGCGAAAAATTTGGTGAGACTCCTCCCCGTCCTGCACATTGGGGAGGCTATCGATTGAAACCAGATTTACTCGAATTCTGGCAAGGTCGTCGCTCCCGTCTGCACGACCGTGTTTTATATACACTAGATACGAATGGCAATTGGCAACGTAGTCGCTTACAGCCTTGATACGTTTTTATAACGGTTTAATCTTGTTATTTCAATTTATCCGCATGGTGCTTACGTAGCTTATCTACTTTGGGCGCAACTACATAAGCACAATAAGGTTGATTAGGATTATTTACAAAATAATTCTGATGATAGTCTTCTGCCACATAGAAAATTGGCGCTTCCAATAGTTCAGTCACTATCGGTGCATCCCATACCGCTGCCATATCATGCATCACTTTTTTAGCAATTTGCATTTGCTCTTCAGAGTGCGTGTAAATCACTGAACGATACTGTGTTCCCACATCATTACCTTGTTGATTCAAGGTAGTAGGATCGTGGGTAGTGAAAAATATTTCTAGTAATTCTGGGTATGTGATTACAGCTGGATCAAAGTGTATACGCACCACTTCTGCATGCTGACTATCACCACGACAAATTTGTTCGTAAGTGGGATTGCTTGTCTTGCCGCCGCTATAACCAGACTCAACTAAGCGCACACCTTTTACTCGTTGAAATACAGCTTCTACACACCAAAAACAACCTCCACCAACTGTTGCAATTTCTTCTTGCATCATCATTCCTTAAATTTATTCACTTCAAAATTCGAAAAAAATCTTAATTTATAATTTTAACGGCTCGATTAATGAAAACTGTAAACGTCTTCCTGCTATCAAAGCGGGAAGAATCAGATTAATCAGTTTCTCTTTATGAAAAATTGGACCATCTATTACAACGACTTCTGCTTCATCATGCTGTTGAAGCGGTGATAAAGCTTGTATCAGCTCACCTATACTCACAGCACTACTATCGTTTTGAATGAGATCATGTAAATATAAAGCTGGCGTTGCACTTTCATCTTGTATCACTACAGGATCAAAATGACACCAGTCTGCCAATAAAGAAGATAAGCTATGAGCAGGCGATGAAGTAAAAGTAAGTGCATCATCATGCACCACTAACTGACTTTTTGTTTGCTCCACCGTGTGCTGTACATACTCATGGTCTCGATCTTCACAAGGCATGAGCTTGGCTCCAAGCCGTAATAGGGCGCAATAGAGAATAATCGCATCCGGATGACCTGATCCCCAATAGATAACCGTATCGCCCGCTACCACACCCCACTCACCTTGTAGACGCGCTGATGCACGCTCAATACGCGACCAGAACCGTCGGTAAGTAATGACGCGATCTGGTAAAAGATGCGCAATGTAATCGCCATGTGATAAGGCATGGCCATGCAAAATGCTGATTAAGGAATAGTTTGCGGTCATAGTTAGACCAGATTTTACGAAAAATATCGCAGTTCCACAAAGAAACAGCTTTTTCGGCATAATTGCTGAAATTTTTACTTACTCATCTCCATGAATCAGCCCTCAAAAGCAGCTACGCCAGATTTTTCAGACCCACGTGCATTCCGTACAGCCTTATCGCAATTTGCAACGGGCGTGACAATTATTACGACGCGCGATGAACAAGGTGAATTTTTTGGCCTTACCGCCAGTTCATTCAACTCGGTATCCCTGACACCACCCTTGGTTTTATGGAGCTTGTCGCAAAACGCACGTAGCCTACCTTTTTTTACTAGTAATTCGCATTATGTGATTAATGTGCTGTCTGCTGAACAAGCGCCACTTGCTGAACGCTTCGCCAGCCGTATAGAAAACCGCTTTGAAGGCGTGCCTTATGATTTATCAGAAACGGGATTGCCGATATTAAGTGGATCTGCAGCTTGGTTTGAATGCCATAATCGTAGCCGCTACCCAGAAGGCGACCATGTGATTTTTGTAGGAGAAGTCGAGCGCTTTGCTTATGAAGCTAAGCCACCCCTTCTTTATCATGGTGGAAAATTCATCTCTGCTTGATTAAAACAGGATTAGTTTTATTGTATTAGGTTAATTCTAAGAACTTTTGTTCGTTCATCGATACCTAGCCGGTATCATGAAAAATATACCTCCTACCCGCCCAACTATCCACTCTATTGAACAATCTAGTTCTGAAGAGTTTTCCTCTTTCTCTGAAGAGTTTTCATCCTTCTCTGAATCCGAGCAAGATCCCAAATTAGAGTTAGTCGTTATTTACGGCCCAGATCAGCTTCCATCCGAAGCTGATTTTTTACATTTCATGGCCAAACAATCCGGTCTAACTCATGCAATCGAAGGGTTAAATAATAAAAAAATCAGTGAACCAAAAATAAAAAATCTCATTACAGATCGATTACAAACTAATGCAAATGTATTTTTAATGGGCCATGGTGATTTTAAAAATAATCAACATACATTAGAATTTTTTGATGGTAAATCTACCGCAACAAAAGATTTAATCGAACTTACGTATAAAAAATTAACTATTTCAGAGCAAAACAATAATTCATCCAAGCCTATTATCCATGTGGTCAGCTGCGAGTCAGGAAATTTAATGAATGAGATTAGACCAGACTCACATGCCTGGCAAAAAGGCTATGTAATCCTTTATTCCAGTACAGACTCTATTAATTTTGAAAGTACATCAAATAGCATAGAAGCAGTAATGCGGTATCTACAAGAGTGCAAAAAAAATAATCGGTCTGCAGAACCTTTAGAAATTTTCCTACATGCTGCTCGCTCACAAGGTAGTCAAATCACAATATTAGGCGGGGACTTGCGCGCGCCTATTACTTCAAACTTTCCAACAACACCTTCAGAACAAAAAAATAGAGAATTTCTAAGCTATCTTGAAGGTCATGATGATGACATTCATAGACTATCAAAAATTCAACAAGAAGCAGGTTTAAAAAATAAACTTAGTCACAAAGAAAAAAATTATCAAGCACGTATCATGTTATTTAATGCCGTACAAAATAATGACGCACTTGTAGTTACGGAAATTTTACTAAAATATCCGAATATAATAAATTCTAGAGATTATCAATTGCAAACTCCGCTGCATATTTGTTCAGAACATGAAAATACTTTAATTGCTCAGGATTTAATCCGTCAAGGAGCTAAGCTTGATTTTAAAAATTTAGCTGGAGATACTCCATTACATAATGCATTACTTCTATCAAATGATGATTTTGCTGAAATCTTGATTGAAAAGGATGCAAACTACTGCATACCAAATAATGATGGAAATACTGCACTCCATCTCGCCATAAAATCAGGTAACACATCTCTAATTAAAGAAATGTTACAACACTCAAGTAAACTTAAAATAAATATCATGGATAAAGAAGGCAATACGCCATTGATACTTGCGGCAGCAAAGGGAAATTTGAATGTAGTGAAATTATTATTAGAAGCAAAAGCAAAAACTAATATAAGAAATAACAACGGAGAAAGTGCTTATACAATCGCAATAAATGCTAACTATCAGAAAATAGCAGAATTAATTAGTCAGCATGCAAAAAGACAAAATGCACTAACTAAAGACCAAGAAATACTTAAACAACCAAGTGATAAAAATTAAAAATCTTTATAATTTTATTTATTACTTCTTATCTCCTTCAATACATCCAAAGAATCAAACGCCGCTCTTCTTAATCTGTCATTCACGCCACGCCAAGCCTCATGCTGAGGTGGCAGTTCAACTAACATTATCTGCGCTTTTTTTTCATCTAATAAACGCAATCCAGCATAAAGTCCGTGCGCATATGCCTTCGCATCTGAAGGCAAATGATGTGTCATCAAGGCTGAAGGTTGAAAGCTTGATTCCCCACCACCACAAGTCATAACCACAAAAGATTGTTGGTTTGCTTCCAATCTTTTAATCACTTGTTGTAGTTCATCCTGCTTAATCAATAACAAAGGCGTACGAGGCGCATAGTGTGCATCTAAAGCACCTGATACTCTGGGTGCTGCCTGATCAGGCGCCTTAACTTCCAACCCTATTACTGCAGCGATTTGTTCTGCAGTGATGTAACCCGGTCTTAATAAAACGATGCCAGTGGTTGATATACGCGAACAATCTATTATCGTAGATTCAATTCCTACTTCACTTGCTCCACCATCGATTAAACCTGCAATTACATTTGCTTGAAGTTCAGAAAATTCTGTCATTACATGTTGAGCAGATGTGGGACTCACATGACCAAAACGATTTGCAGAAGGGGCGGCAATACCACCCTGTCCTCTTTTAAATTGTTTAAGTAAATTGAGTGCAACCGGATGCGAAGGACAACGCAAGCCTATCGTATCTTGACCGCCTGATACTGCATCAGGAATATGCGATGAACGCTTTAATATAAGTGTGAGAGGACCGGGCCAAAAAGCTTGTATGAGTTTTTCTGCCTCAGTTGGTATATGTTGTGCCCAATGCTGCAAGTCTGCATGCTCTGCTACATGCACAATCACAGGATGATTAGCAGGTCGGCCTTTAGCTGCATAGATAGCAGCAACTGCTGATGGATTTTCTGCGTCCGCACCCAAGCCATAAACGGTCTCGGTAGGAAATGCGACTAGCTTGCCTTGCTCTAGTAGTGCAGCAGCTTCTGTAATCGCAAGTTGATCAGATCCTAAAATCTTCATGCATTCAACTTGCTATGCCCAACAAATCACAAGCGGTTTTAACATGTGCTTGTGCTTGCTCTAAGGTAGGCGCCACAAAAGTAATGTGTCCCATTTTGCGAGCACGACGTGGTTCGTCTTTGCCATATAAATGTAGATTTGCACCTGGCAGTGCGAGTATCTTTTCCCATGCAGGCTCTACCACTTGATCACTATCATCTGCAAACCACACATCGCCTAAAATATTTAACATCACTGCAGGTGAATGCTGACGAACGTCACCCAAAGGAAGATTCGTCATTGCGCGTACTTGCTGTGCAAACTGACTAGTGATGCAAGCATCCATGGTGTAATGGCCACTGTTGTGGGGACGTGGTGCCATTTCATTGACGACTAATGAGCCATCTTTCAACACAAAAAATTCTATACACAACACACCAACATAATCGAGCTGACGAATAATCGTCAACGCTGCGTGCTGTGCTTGCTTGACACATTCAGCGCTCACACTCGGTGCTGGTACGGTGGTGGTGAAGAGTATGCCGTCACGATGTACATTCTCAGCAATGGGATAAACCACTGCCTGTCCATCTGCACCACGTGCAGTTAAGACAGAGATCTCATAAGCTAGTGGCAGCATTTTTTCTAATACACAAGCTACGCCTTGTAATTCATTAAATGCAGCACTCACCGCTTCGCGGTTTGTGACTTTGACTTGACCTTTGCCGTCATAACCCATACGTACTGTTTTCAATATGCCGGGGAATAAATCATCAGGTAATGTATCAATATCAGCTTGGGTATGAATCGCATGATGTGGTGCGGGTTGCACACCTGAAGCAGTTGCACAATCTAAGAAGAATTTTTTCTCCACCAATCTATCTTGCGCAACTGATACACAACGCGCTGACGGTGCTACAACAACTTGATTAGCGAGTGATGCCAGACTTTGTGCAGGTACATTTTCAAATTCAGTCGTCACAGCAACGCATTGTTGCGCCATATCTTGTAGTGCTGTGGGATTCGTGTAATCAGCGCACAGCAAACGATCAGCAGCATGACCTGCAGGGCAATCAGCCGCAGGCTCTAACACCATGACCTTGTAGCCCATAGCTTGTGCAGCATGCACAAACATACGACCCAATTGACCACCACCCATCACGCCTAACCAAGTGGCAGGTGATGCATGCGGCTTCAATGATGTCGATGAGGAAGAAGACACGCTTAGCCAGGCAAAGTCATCGCACGTGCATCAGCGTTTTGCTTGGCACGGAAGTGATGCAGTTTTTCAGCGAGATCAGGATGATGTGCAGCGAGGATAGCGATTGCTGTTAATGCAGCATTCGCAGCACCAGCCTCACCTATCGCAAAGGTTGCAACAGGAACGCCTTTAGGCATTTGCACGATAGACAGTAATGAATCTTCACCACGCATATATTTAGAAGGTACAGGCACACCTAATACTGGGACTATGGTTTGTGAAGCGATCATACCCGGCAAATGTGCAGCGCCACCTGCACCAGCGATGATGGCGCGCAGACCACGCGATTCTGCTGCTTTAGCATAAGTGAACATTTCATCCGGCATGCGATGTGCAGACAATACTTGCTTCTCAAATGGCACGCCAAATTCGGTCAACATATTCACTGCATGTTGCATGACATCCCAATCGGATGAGGATCCCATTACCACACCTACCAAAGGCTGCGCTGCATTCGTCATCGTCATCACTCAATCTTTAAGTTGATTGCCTGTCAGGCGTTCTAAAGCTTCTCTGTATTTAGCACCGGTTTTTTCTATGACATCAGCAGGCAATGCTGGTGCAGGTGCAGTTTTATTCCAGTCTTTTAATGTTTCCAAATAATCACGCACAAATTGTTTATCAAATGATGGCGGCGAAATACCTGAAACATAAGAATCTGCCGGCCAAAAACGTGATGAGTCTGCTGTTAATACTTCATCCATTAAATGTAATACACCATGCTCATCTAAACCAAATTCAAATTTTGTATCGGCGATGATGATGCCTCGTGTTGCTGCATAGTCTGCCGCTGCCTGATAGAGCGCAATGCTGATATCACGCATTTTCGTAGCCAACTCTTTACCTAAACGTGCTTCCATTTCAGCAAAGCTAATATTTTCATCATGCTCACCTAAATCTGCTTTCGCAGCTGGTGTAAATATTGGTGCGGCTAACTTATCAGCTAAACGCAAGCCTTGTGGCAGTGGAATGCCACAAACAGCACTCGAGCTTTGATAGTCTTTCCAACCTGAGCCAATGAGATAACCACGCACTACTGCTTCAACTAAAATCGGCTTGAGTTTTTTAGCTACGACTGCACGTCCCCGCACTTGATCAGCTTCTTCAGGCTTCACAACAGATTCAGGTGCTACACCAGTTAAATGATTCGGCACGATTGCTGATAATTTATCAAACCAAAAATCAGACATCTGATTTAACACTTTTCCTTTGGCAGGAATAGGCTCATTCATCACCACATCAAAAGCAGAAAGTCTGTCGGTAGTGACGATGAGTATTTTGTCATCACCCACTGCATAGTTATCGCGCACCTTACCGCGACCTAATAAAGGAAGTGAATGAATAGATGATTGATAAAGACTATGCATGAGGCAGTGTTTACTTTTAAAAATGACTAGCGCATAAAACAGGCAAGTCGCTTACAGTGAAATGAAAGCTTAATTCCGGCTCTATCTTTCTGGATTCGCCGGAATTTTATCTTCTATAAAAAATTGGGATGAATTGATTAAGTAAGATTACTGCACGATTTGTGCTAGCTCGCCTTTTTTATATTTCTCCGCCATTTTTTCCAAGCTTAAAGATTTGATCTTTCCTGCTTGTCCTTCACAACCAAAAGAAACAAAGCGCGCTTTGCAAATCTGCATCGCAGCTTCACGTGCAGGTTTTAGATAATCACGTGGATCAAACTTAGAGGGATTTTCAAATAAGTAGCGGCGAACTGCGGCTGTCATCGCAAGACGAATATCTGTATCAATATTAATCTTACGCACACCATGTTTAATACCTTCTTGAATTTCTTCTACCGGTACGCCATAGGTTTCTTTCATATCCCCACCAAACTCACGTATCTCTGCAAGCAATTCTTGCGGCACACTAGAAGAGCCGTGCATGACTAAGTGAGTGTTGGGAATGCGCGCATGAATTTCTTTAATGCGATCTATCGCTAATATGTCGCCAGTCGGTTTACGAGAAAATTTATATGCACCATGGCTAGTACCAATCGCAATCGCTAAGGCATCACATTGTGTTTGACGTACAAAATCTGCTGCTTGCGCTACATCCGTTAATAACTGCTCACGTGTCATTGTGCCTTCTGCACCATGACCATCTTCTTTATCACCCTTCATGGTTTCTAAAGAACCGAGCACACCTAATTCTGCTTCGACTGTGACACCGATCGCATGCGAAAATTCCACCACGCGACGCGATACTTCTACGTTGTATTCATAACTCGCTACAGATTTACCATCATCCATTAAAGAACCATCCATCATCACTGATGAAAATCCTGAACGTATCGCTGCCATACATACTGCAGGAGACTGTCCATGATCTTGATGCATGACGACTGGTATATGCGGATAGCTTTCTACCGCTGCAGAAATCAAATGACGTAAAAATGCTTCGCCTGCATATTTTCTCGCACCTGCTGATGCTTGCATGATGACAGGCGCACCGACTTCATCTGCTGCAGCCATGATGGCCGACACTTGCTCAAGATTGTTGACATTAAAAGCTGGCAAGCCGTATTGATTTTCAGCGGCATGATCGAGTAATTGACGAAGTGATACGAGAGGCATGATGCGAATTCTCCAGACTAATTATTTTTAATAAAGTTAAGCTATCGTTGCGATTTTCAAAGCATTAGTACCACCGGTTTGCCCCATAGGCTCACCCCACGTTAAAACAATTCTGTCACCCTTTTCTACTAAATTTTTAGATTTCAATAAGGCTTCAACAGATTTAAAAGTGGCTTCACGGTCAGTAGAAGGTGTGAGTTCTAATGTATGAACATTTCTGTATAAAACAGCTTTGCGTAAAGTGGCACGACTTGGTGTAAGTGCATAAATGGGAATATCGATGTTATGGCGACTCATCCATAATGCAGTAGAACCTGACTCTGTTAAAGCAATAATCGCTTTCACGCGTAAATGATGTGCTGTAAACAAAGCACCATACGCGATCGATTGATCAATACGATCAAAGGTGACATTCATAAAATCGGTATCTAGCGTAGAGACTTCTGATTTCTCCGCTTCGATACAAATCGCATTCATCATTTCTACAGTTTCAACCGGATACTTACCTGCCGCTGTTTCAGCAGAGGTCATCACGGCATCAGTGCCATCTAATACTGCATTTGCTACATCGGATACTTCAGCGCGAGTGGGCACAGCATTTTGTATCATCGACTCCATCATCTGCGTTGCAGTGATGACTAACTTATCGGATGCACGCGCCAACCGTATCATGCGCTTTTGTAAACCAGGTACTGCAGCATTCCCTACTTCCACAGCTAAATCACCGCGCGCCACCATGATGCCATCCGAGGCATCTAAAATTTCCTGTAACAAGGGAATCGCTTCAGCGCGTTCTATCTTGGCTATCATTTGCGGCTTATGACCAGTCGCTTCGCCTGCAATCACAGCCAGTTGTCTAGCCATGATCATGTCGGTAGGACTCTTAGGGAATGACACCGCAATGTAATCGGCTTCAAATACCAATGCAGTTTTAATGTCTTCCATGTCTTTGGAAGTTAATGCTGGGGCTGAAAGCCCACCACCCTGACGATTAATACCTTTGTTATTAGAAAGTTCTCCACCAATTTTCACTGTTGTAAAAATCTGTGAGCCTGCAATACGATCGACAACTAAAACAATTAAGCCATCATTCAAAAGCAATACATCGGCAGGTTTTAAATCAGTAGGTAATTCTTTGTAATCCAAACCAACGATGTTTTGATTACCTAATTCGCAAGCAGCATCAAGAATAAAGTGGTCACCTTTTTGCAGTTCTATCTTACCGTCTGCAAATTTACCTATCCTTATCTTAGGACCTTGTAAGTCCGCCATCACAGCAACCACTCGACCACATTCCGCAGCGATCTCACGAACTAATGCAGCGCGCGCGACATGATCTTCTGCTTTGCCGTGCGAGAAGTTGAGTCGCACTACATCGACACCCGCTTCTATCATCCGCTTTAAGACCTCGCGACTACTCGAAGCCGGTCCTATGGTAGCTACAATCTTGGTCGCACGATGGGTCATAGTGAATATTTAAAAAGACTACACTGTTTACACATTAGTGAGCACGCTGCTCCAGAATTTCTACAGCAGGTAAGGTTTTACCTTCTAAGAATTCTAGGAATGCTCCACCACCGGTAGAGATATAACCGACTTTATCTGCAATGTTATATTTCGCAATCGCTGCCAATGTATCGCCACCACCAGCAATAGAAAAACCAGATGAAGTAGCAATCGCCATTGCTAATTCTTTGGTGCCATTACCAAACTGATCAAACTCGAACACACCTACAGGACCATTCCATACTATCGTACCGGATTGCTTCACCATACCCACTAATACTTTTGCAGTCTCTGGTCCGATATCAAGAATCAAGTCATCGGCTGCAACATCTTTGACTGCTTTGACTGTGGCTGTCGCATTAGCTGAAAATTCTTTTGCACACACCACATCAGTAGGAATAGGCACGGACGCACCACGCTTTGCCATCATCTCGATAATGGCGCGAGCTTCAGGTAGTAAATCGTGTTCGGCTAATGATTTACCAATTGGTAGTCCGGCTGCCAACATAAACGTATTCGCAATACCGCCACCAACAATTAACTGATCTACTTTCTCAGCTAACGAAGTCAAAATCGTCAACTTAGTTGACACCTTGGAGCCCGCTACAATCGCAGTCAATGGTCGAGCAGGTTGTCCTAATGCCTTACCCAATGCGTCGAGCTCAGCAGCTAACAAAGGACCCGCACAAGCAATCGCTGCATATTTCGCAATGCCATGCGTAGTCGCTTCTGCACGATGCGCTGTACCAAATGCATCATTTACATAAATGTCGCACAGCGCTGCCATTTTCTTGGCTAACTCATCATTGTTTTTCTTTTCACCCACATTCACTCGGCAATTTTCTAATAACACGACTTGACCAGCAGCTACCGACACGCCATCTACCCAATTCTGTACTAAAGGAACCGGTTGTCCCAACAACTCAGATAAACGTTCAGCAATGGGAGCTAAGGTATCTTCAGGTTTGAAATCACCTTCAACTGGACGACCTAAATGCGAAGTCACCATCACTGCAGCACCCGCTTTCAAGGCTGCTTGAATTGCAGGTACTGAGGCACGAATACGTGTGTCTTCGGTGATATACCCAGTGTCATCTTGCGGCACATTCATGTCAGCACGAATGAAAACGCGCTTACCTCGTAATTGATCTTTTGCAATGAGGTCGCTGAGTCGGTTGAACTTCATTTTCGGCAGGATTAGTTTAATTGGGGAAACACGTATTTTACCTCAGTGCACCCCTAATCTTGCCCTTTGAAGCAGCTGCTTTTATAGGTTTCTGCAGGGTTTTTTAGCTATAAAAAACTGAAATCAAGCTAGGAAAATACGCAGACCGGTAAAACACAACATGCCAAACACAATCGTGCCCACCATTTGCCGCGTCAACATGAAATACAGCGCTGCACAGAGCGCTGATAGCAATTTGAGATTACTGATCAAAGGCAGCATAGACCCATTTGCCAAAAATAAGTCCGGTGCCAGAATGGCAGCAAGAGCCGTTGCAGGTGCATATTGCAAAGCATGTCGTACCCATGGAGAGAGCTTGACGCCACTGCCTAAGGTAAGAAAGAAGCTGCGACATATAAATGTGGCTATCGTCATCAGCAGCATGAGCCAACAATATTCAAGCGTTGTCATGCATCCTCCTGAATAAAGTGATCAACCAACATCGCCGCTGCGATACCAGCAAAAATCGCCATAACCAACCCAAGACGGAAAGGCCAACTTATTGCCAATACAGATACCGCACCTGCCACTACCACGCCTGCCACGGCTGCCCAATTTTTAATCAAAGGGATGGTAATCGTGAGCAGCGCCAAGGTACCTGCAAAACCTATACCCCAACTAGAGGGAATCTGACTGGCCAACAGCATGCCCGCCACACTACCCACTTGCCAACTAGACCAAGTCGGGATCACTAAACCGGCAAAATAACCCAGCTTTTCCTCGCGATTTTCATGCGCAGGTCCGGGGAAACGACGCGGGAAAACTCCCAACATCATATCCACATGAAAGTAACCACACACCAAGCGCTGATACCATGGTAAATGCGAAAAATGCGGCGCTATCACTGCACTAAAAATCACAAAACGAAGATTTACCAACACTGCAGTCAGGAAAATAATTGAGGCGGGGGCAAGCGCTGCAATCAAAGGCAACACCGCTAATTGCGCCGAACCGGCATAAACCGTGAAGGTCATCAGCAAAGCCTGACTAAGACTCAGACCAGACTGCACCATCGCCATACCCGTCACCATCCCCCAAGCAAAAAGCCCAGGCCCAGTCTGCCAACCAACCAGTAAAGCCTCATGAAAAGCGGATTTTTGCAGGGAGATGGGAGCAGCGTTTGGGGGATTCATGATCAAGTGTGAAGCGCTAGCGCAAAAAAATAATGCACTCAGCAAACCAATATTCTACAGAGAAGACGTTAAAGCGGAGCTAATCCGCTAAAATCACGGATTCGAAAATTGACTGGAGAACCTGTTATGTCCATGGCTGACCGCGACGGAAAAATCTGGAAAGACGGCCACTTAATTGACTGGCGCGATGCAACACTCCATGTACTGACGCATAGTCTGCATTACGGCATGGCCGTGTTTGAAGGTGTGCGTGCCTATAAAACACCCCAAGGAACGGCAATCTTCCGTTTAAAAGAACATACTCAGCGTTTGTTCAACTCGGCAAAAATTTTCCAAATGCAGATCCCTTACGATATGGACACCATCATGGCTGCCCAACGTGAAGTGGTGAAAGCAAATAAATTGGAATCTTGCTATTTACGTCCACTGGCATGGATAGGTTCAGAAAAAATGGGCGTTTCAGCACGAGGCAACACGATTCATGTCTCGATCGCAGCATGGCCTTGGGGTGCTTATCTCGGTGAAGATGGTTTAGCTCGTGGCATACGCGTAAAAACCTCTTCCTTCACACGCCATCATGTGAATGTATCGATGGTGCGTGCAAAAGCCAGTGGCTATTACATCAACTCCATACTCGCTAATCAAGAAGTCACAGCGGATGGCTACGATGAAGCACTCTTACTCGACACCGATGGTTATGTCTCTGAAGGTGCCGGTGAAAACGTATTCATAGTCAAAGCCGGAAAAATTTATACACCTGATTTAGCAAGCTGCTTAGATGGCATCACCCGTGATTCTGTGTTGACCATGGCACGCGACATGGGCATAGAAATCATAGAAAAACGCATTACACGTGATGAAATGTATTGTGCCGACGAAGCTTTCTTCACTGGCACTGCTGCTGAAGTCACACCTATCCGTGAATTAGACAATCGCACCATAGGTGAAGGCAGTCGTGGTCCCATCACAGAAAAACTGCAAGCACTGTTTTTTGATGTGGTTGCTGGTAAAGCACCGCAATACAACCACTGGCTGACCTTAGTCTAAGTAATCACAATTAAGTACACCGGAGTAAAGCATGAGCGTCAATACCAAACCCGTTGAACTCGATAGCAAAGACTTACCTGCACACTGCCCTAATGATGCGATGCCCATCTGGTCATCGCATCCTAGAGTGTTTTTAGAATTTGCCGACAATGGTGAAGCACGCTGTCCTTATTGCAGCACCACATATCGTTTAAAAAACGGTGTGAGTTCACATAAGCATTAACACTATTTTCTATGTCTAGCGATAAAAAACAATTTCTTGCAACCGCAGAAGATACTGAACATGCGTTTTATGATGCGATTGCTCGCGCTGACCTAGAAAGCTTAATGGCCTTGTGGGCAGATGATGAAGAAATCGTGTGCGTACATCCCGGTGCGCCACGTTTACATGGCCATGCAGCGATACGTGAATCGTGGGAAATGATCTTTGAACGTGGACCAGTTCATATCCACCCACGTAATCTGCACATCACACAAAACATGATGTCAGCCGTACACTCAGTCATTGAAGAAATCAAACTTGCTGAAGAATCTAATTTTGAAGATGCTCACATTATTGCCACCAATGTCTATCTCAAGACACCACAAGGTTGGCGTATCGTTATACATCATGCATCGGTGGCAGCAGGCAAAGCATCAGATCATCATCATGCTGATAGCTCTATCCTGCATTAAGTTCAAACTTAAGTTCACCAACCAACAAGGCACAACGTGCCACCTTCCATGCTCGATATGATTGCACAAGGCGATTATGTCGCTCCAAGCTGGCTACCTGGTGGTCATGCACAAACAATTTATCCCGCAAAAATATTACGCACCACTTCCACTCCTCTGCGTCGCGAAAGATGGAATACGCCTGATGGAGATTTCATTGATGTAGATTTTTTAGCTGGCAGTCCGAATAAACCATTCTTAGTTTTATTTCATGGTTTAGAAGGATCATCGCAAAGTCATTATGCGCGTTCACTCCTACAGCACCTCTCGCAATGTGGATGGTCAGCTGCCATACCGCATTTCCGTGGCTGCTCTGGTGAGTTGAATCTTGCACCGCGCTTTTATCATTCAGGGGACGCGCATGAAATCAACTGGATCTTACGTCGCTTAAAACAACACACTGCTAGCGCAGAGAGTTCACATTTTTTTGCGTCCGGTGTGTCATTAGGTGGCAATGCATTGTTGCGTTGGCTAGGTGAATTTGCAGAAGAGTCAAATTTTATCGATGCTGCATGCGCCATCTCTGCACCACTCGATCTGGCAGCAGGTGGTGCTGCTCTGTCACGCGGTATTAATATGATTTATACACAATCATTTTTGCGAACGTTGAAACCTAAGTGCTTACAAAAACTTAAACAATTTCCAAAATTATTTGATGTGGATACTTTGCTTGCAGCGCGTGATCTCTATGAATTTGATAATGTCGTCACTGCACCCCTACATGGTTATCGTGACACAAATGATTATTGGAATCGCGCTAGCGCAAAACATGTACTGCCACTCATTACCGTACCAACCTTAGTCTTAAATGCACGTAACGATCCCTTCTTGCCTGAGGCTTATCTACCCACACTTACATCACAAGCTGTCACATTAGAGTATCCTGAAACAGGTGGTCATGTAGGTTTTGTTAGTGGCTCTTTACCTGGCCATTTACAGTGGCTACCACAACGCATCACTGATTTTTTGACTGCGCATAGCAATCAAAAATCACTAGCACAAGCAATGTAATTGAGAACAAGACTATGGATGACATCGTTAAACAGGCCATGGCAAAGTGGCCGAATGTGCCGCATTGTTATGGATGGCTACGACTAGATGCACGTGGTGTGTTTCGTATGTGTGATGAAGTTGCACAAAAAAATGCAACAGCAGGTGATCCTATTCGTCATGCAAGCTTGCTAGCTTTCATCTACAGAAATTATGCAAGTGATGCAACTGGCGCGTGGTATTTTCAAAATGGTCCACAGCGGGTTTATGTTGATCTTGAAACCACACCTTTTATCGCTAGAACCGATACACAAGAAAATTTTGTCACTCAAGATGGCCTAGCGCTGAAAGATATACACACAGTTTGGTTGAGTGACACAGGAAGTTTGCTATTTCAAAACACTACACAAATCGCCATGTTGGATGATCGTGATATCGCAGCTTGTCTTTCACAGTTCAGACTATACGGTTCTACCTGTAGTGATGCAGAATTATTAAATTGGATGCATCAACCAACTGAAGATTGTAGTTTTAAGATAGGTGAAGATTTATTGCCTGTTAAATTTGTGCATTCAAATGACATAGCCCAGCAATTTGGATTTCAGCAAAAGCCACGACTATCTATTTAAGCTTACTTGCCCTTCTGTTTTAACATTTCTTTCCACGTGACTTGCAGCTCACGTTCACGCGCATCAATCATCGCTTGATCATAGAACGATGCATCATTCGCAGCGCGCGCCAATCTTAACTGCTCTAAAGCAGCAGGCAAACTACCTGCTAATACATAGTATTCAGTCAGCGTCATATGCTGCAGTGCTAATTTACCTTGATCTGCATAAGCTTTCGCCAACGCTTGATACAAGCTCTGGTCTTGCTTATGCATTTGTACTAAATCACGCAAAAATAAAATCGCTTCGTCACGCTTACCTGTCGCCAACAATGTATCAACATAAAGCATGGTAATAGCACGCGATAAAGGATATTGCGTACGCGCTTGCTGTGCCAGTTTTAATGCTTCAGCAGACTGATTGTTTATAAGTGCTAGTTCAATTTTAAATGCCGTCAAAATAGACGTAGCAGGCAAGGCGGGTTTGCGCTGCACGTCCTCATTTATCTCTTTCAATAACTCAGTGGCGCGATTCACATCGCGCTGCTTTATGGCAAGCAGCGCTAAGCCATAACGCGCTGCCAATATCGCTGGTCGCGTCTCTTGCTTAAATAACTGATTAAAAAAAACTGCTGAATCACGCCAACCCTGAGGTGTATCATTTTGCAAAACACGCATACGTGCTTTGATGAGAGCAAAATCTAAACTATCTACATGCTGACGATAGGTTTCATTGCGTATACGCGCTTCAATATCTGCAATACGCTCAGTAGTGACTGGGTGAGTACGTAAATAAGCCGGCGCTGAATCATTCGAATTTCGGCTTGCAGTTTGCAAACGTCCAAAGAAATTCACCATACCTGAAGCATCAAATCCTGCTGTACGCAAAATTTGTAAACCAACACGATCTGCTTCGCGTTCTGCATCACGACTAAATCCTAATTGTCTTTGTACTGCCAAACCGGTGCCACCCATCATGGACGCAACAGCTAAATCAGGACTACTACGTGCAGCCAATAAACCGATCAAAATCCCTGCTAACGGCAACAGCGAATCTTGTTTTTGATTGCCTATCATGCGTGCAATATGCCGTTGCGAGACGTGACCAATTTCATGCGATAACACAGAAGCGAGTTCAGATTCTGATTGTGCAGACAACACTAGCCCTGAATGCATACCAATAAAACCACCTGGCAGAGCAAATGCATTTAATGAAGGATCACGTACCGCAAAAAATAAAAAATCGTAACCCGTGTCTGCGCGCGCTTGTGGATTTGCCGCCAAGAGCACGGCACCGAAATTATTCAAATAATCCGACACCACTGGGTCATTAATAAAATCGCGGTCACGCTTGATGCTTTGCATAATCTGCTCGCCAAGCTTACGCTCCATCAGCGGCGACAACTCCTCGCCATCAGTGCCGCCTAAATTGGGCAGATTTTGAGCTTGTGCGGGAGTAAGAGCAATCCAAGAAGGACTAGCCAGCGCAAAGAGCGCAGCGATAAGTAAACGCAGGGATGATCCTTGCCAGCCAGAAGAAGAAAAACGTTTCATGATGCTATGATACCTGCATCTTTGCTTGACTTACTTCTGTTCATATTTTGCCAACCCTCTGCCATGACTACTGCAAACAAACCCACCACATCAACTGATCTGAATGGCGGCCTGACCCACTTCGATGAAGGCGGACAAGCCCACATGGTCGACGTGGGCGGAAAAGCTGAAACACATCGCATCGCCATGGCAAGTGGCGTCATACGTATGAAGCCAGAAACACTCGCCATCATCACATCAGGTAGCGCAAAAAAAGGCGATGTGCTTGGTATTGCACGTATCGCCGCCATCATGGCAGCTAAACGTACCAGTGATCTCATTCCGTTATGCCATCCACTCGCCTTAACACGCGTTGCGGTTGACTTCACAGTGCATGAAAAAGATTCCAGCATCCTCTGTCACGCTCAAGTTGAAACATTTGGAAAAACCGGTGTTGAAATGGAAGCACTCACCTCAGTGCAAGTAGGACTACTCACGATTTATGATATGTGCAAAGCTGTAGACCGAGGCATGGTGATGTCGGATGTCAAAGTACTAGAGAAGCACGGTGGTAAGTCAGGAAGCTGGAGTGCAGAATAAAATAAAAAAAATATTTAGCTTTTGTACTTAGCAGGTCTTAGAAATTTTTATTGATCACTTCTTTAAGCATGAGCTGAACTAATAATCAAGTCAGATCATTTAAGCCGATTAGGCTTAACAACTGCATCTAGCTGATTATTTGGTATAAATAATAAGTTGGTATTACAGTTAAATTCATGCACATCAAACAATTGCGTTGGTTATCTCTTTCTTTTGTAGTATTAGGGGCAACCTATATCCTTGGTGGATGCACTTCCACTCCGACTGTAATAGAACGAATTACTAACGCTCAAACAATTGCTAAGCGCTCAGGATTTCAATCCTCACTCATTACCACCCCTCATTTTGATTTGGTCGTCTTTCGTAAATCAATTCCTCAGCTAAGCGATAGACTAGTTGTTTATATAGAGGGCGATGGGCTTGCTTGGAAGACGGCTACCCTACCCTCTAATAATCCCACGCCTATTAATCCTCTGGCTTTATCTTTAGCGGTACAAGATGACAGACCAGCAGTGGCATATTTAGCTAGGCCTTGTCAGTACGTGGACCTTCCCAGTCGAGGATGTTCAGAAAAAGAATGGACTAACGCTCGCTTTAGTCCAGTTGTGATTACTTCTATGAGTGGCGTTATCGATATACTCAAAAAAGAGTCAGGAGCAAAAGAGTTAGTACTCATTGGGTTCTCCGGTGGTGGAACGATAGCTTTACTCATCGCTTCTCAACGCCAAGATGTTGCTGGGATTGTGACTATTGCAGGTAACTTGGATACTGAGACGTGGATCAGTTTGTATGGCTTGGAACCTCTAACCGGTTCTCTTAATCCCGCATCAGTTGCCACTCAACTTAGTAGCATGCCCCAAGTCCACTTCATTGGCAGCAAAGATGAGGTTATCTCTAAAACCGTGACCGAAAGTTATCTTCATAAGATGGGCAGTCCTAATCAAACCAAGATTATTGAACTACCCAATTATGGACATGTATGCTGTTGGAGTGATAGCTGGAAAGAGCTATTAAAAAAAGCAAATCAAGCCAATAGTAATTAAAGCGGCATCTTCAGTTTCGCACTTACCATCTGGTTCATATAACCGGTGGTGCTAAAGATATTGTCGTAACGTACATTGATTTCCAAACCTTTGATCATTTGACCCGAGAGCTCTAAGCCAGCGTTGTATATCCAAGGACTTACTTGCAAGCCATTAGTGGCAAAGGTTGATCCACCACCTTGATATGCAGAAGTAAGTGAGACTTGGTTATTGAGGATGTTGTACCCAGCTCCCACATTCCCAGATAAAGTGAGCTTATTGCGTAAAGTATGGTCAATCCGAAAATCAACGCTCACTGGTAAGGTGTTGTAGGTTTGCGAGTTCACTTGAAGGTTTAGAACTCCCGCACCGGTTTCGTTATAGCCTTTACTTTGCACATTAGTGTAATCAACTCGAATACTGGGGATGAAGGTATTTCTGGAATTAATTGGTTTCACATACTTGATACCTGTACCGATGTGACCACTATAGCTGTTGTAGTTGGCATGCGCATTCGTGCCCATAAAAACTATATTGCGATAGGAATTATTTTGATTCATGCCTATATCAAGCTGGGCATTGGCAATGAGATTCTTCTGAAAGACGTAGTCGCCATAGACGCCTAATTGGTAACTATTAATATTCACACTACTTGGAGCAGTACTGCTGTTACTACTTACGCCACTATTAGCAAATGCGAAGACGGTACCAAAGTTCATCTTTGGAGAAAGTCCTTTATCAAGACCAATGGCTAAACCACCATTATTGATTTTGTAGCCAGCTACACCATTAAGATCATTTTGATTAGTCCAGCTACCGTAAGCCTTCACCCACATATCTCGATTACCAATGTAATCACTACCCGAAGCCATACCTCGCAAAGCGCTTTGACGATACTGCACAACTTGATTAAGTGCTTGCATGGAGCTAGTGGTTACTATGTTGGAGGCGCCAATAATTGCTGGAAGAGTTTGTGTAACAGCATTGGCTTGCGCTACGCCAGATAAACCATCCAAAGCAGTAATCACACTCGCCATAGCGCCGGGATTGGCAGAGAGGTTATCCAGAACTCGAGCAGCGTTTGAACCAGTAAAGTTTCTATTGGAAATAGTATTCGAGAAGTAGTTGGAGGAACTGGAACTACTGCTACCACCTCCACTTGCAACACCAGAAATAATTAAGTCCCAAATATTTCCAGAACTATTATTTAAAGTCCACGTTGCAGAGTTATAAGAACCCGTAGTTGCTACTAACTTATTAGCAGTCAATCCACTTAACACAGAGCTATAAGTTCCATTAGCAACCGTTGAGCCATTGTAAATACCAAAGTTAGTAGTGCCTGTGCCACTCGTAACTAACAACTTACCGTAGCTCGTTGGACTGTTAATAATAATGTTGTAGTTAGCAGGAAGAGCACCATTGTAGGTTAGAGCACCATTAGCATTGCCAGCTCCTTGAGCATTGTTAAGGGTCGTGATAGTGCCAGTACTTACATCATTTAAAATTCCATAGCTGACATTCAAATTCCTAGTTGGAGCGATAGTGCCAGTATTTGTTATTTCACCAATAGCTCCATAGTTTTCAATGCCACTAAATACATCAGTTGCACCAGCGCTAGAATTAAGGTTGAAGCCTAATATTGAACCTGCATTGTTTATAAAATTGATAGTTGCTGTGGACTCTGTCCAAATGCCTGCGAATCCTGAAATAGTAGCGCCATTTTTATTTGTAATACCTCCAGAAATGACGGCACTACCCCAAATTCCTATTCCATTTACAAACCCTGTTATCGTGCCAAAATTAGTAATCCCATTTATAGGATTAGCATTTGGTGCGATACCTTCATGGTAAATTCCAGCCCATGCACCATTACCATCACCAAGAATATTTCCAGTATTTATAATGCCAGTACTTATAGAAGTAATGTCTGGCGAGCTTGACGAGCAATCAGTAGTGTTATCACCAATAATACAAAAGTTTGGAGAAGCATAAGAGCTGTTATGACATAGGTAAATTAAAATACTAAAGAGG
>Ga0209550_10000498_pt1 | contig 37140 bp, 33 predicted proteins | sample LauGreSuBDMM15SN_2_FD_187567 | JGI IMG/M metagenome (GOLD analysis project Ga0209550, IMG submission 187567) | Freshwater lake microbial communities from Lake Michigan, USA - Su13.BD.MM15.SN (SPAdes) (version 5) | ecosystem: Environmental > Aquatic > Freshwater > Lake | place: Lake Michigan... | reverse complement strand
TAGTTATCAAATGGTATTAGGTGATATAAGTACAAATGTGTTTGTACCTAAAGCATTAAGTATAAATTGTTATACTGGTAATTCTAATACAGGAAATTCATTAGATGTTTTTGGAAATACCTGTATTATTGGAATTTTAGATGTAAGCGGTGGTACAATAAATAATGGATTTTTTAAAAATATTGGAAAGGTAGATATAAGTGGAAATGTAGATGTAACTGGACAGGTAGATATAAGTGGAAATGTAGATGTAAGTGGAAATGTAGACATAAATGGAAACTTAACTCTTGGAAATATTGATAATAATCATTCAATTATAGGAAGTTCATTAAGTATTAAAAGTTACTTAAGTATATATAATCCTAATGATATAAATAGTCAAGATTCTTTATTAAATGTATGGGGTGGATGTATAATATATAGAGATCTAGATATATCTGGAAATGTAAATATTGATCAAAATCTAATTATTAATAAAGGCGATATTTATGTGAATGATGGTAATGTAATAATTCAGAATGATTTAACAGTTAATGGACGTTCATATCTTGGAGGATTAAATATTAGTGGAGATACTGATTTTACTAGAAATGTTACAATGGAACAAGATTTAAATGTAGATGGTTCGTTAAATGTATATGGTAATATATATAACTATGGAAATACAGATATTAGTAATAATTTAACTGTATTTAAAAATACTAATCTTTATGGAAATACAGACATTAGTTCTAATTTGCTTGTAAAGGGAAGTACTAATATTTATGGAAATGCCGACATTAGTTCCAATTTACATGTAGTTGGTAATACTAACCTTTTGTCTAACTTAACTGTTATTAAAAACGTAGACGTTTCAGGAAATACAGATATATCAGGAAATTTAACTGTAATTGGCGTGTCTACTTTTAATAAAACATTGTTTGAAGGTGATATGACTGTTAATGGCAGTTTATCTATTGCAAATAATTTAAATGTATCTAACAATACAGATATTAGTGGATGTTTAACTGTTTATAAAAACATTGATGTTAGTGGAAATATAGATATTTCAGGAAATGCTTTTATATATAATAATTTAAATGTAAATAATGACTTAGGAGTTACTGGTCAATTAACTATTGGTTTATCTGCAGTTAGTCCGTCTTTTATTTTAGTAGAAGGAACATCAACTATAGATGATATTAATCCAGCACCATTGACAATTCCCATTATTCCACTTTATACACCTATATCTTCTATTAGTAAAGATACAGGTGCTTTAGTGGTATATGGAGGAATAGGAGTTTCAGAAGATATAAATGTAGGAGGTAATATAAGTTGTAATAATAATATTGATAATTCCGGAAACATTACAACAGTAGGTAGTATTACTGCAAATGGTCTAATTTATGCTAATTCAGGAATAAAGGTAATAGGAGATGTAGATGTTAACGGAAATGTTAATGCTTTTAATCTAACAGCATTGAACGGAAATGTAAATGGAACTTATTTTATTGCGCAAAAAAATATTATAGCTTATGGAAATATATATGCAAAAGATGCTTCTTTAAATGATGTCTCTGGAAATAATTTTTATGGACATTCACTTAATATATCTGACTCAGATACAAATCCTGGAATTATATATACAGATTTGTTAACAGCGTATGGTAGTATAACAGGTTATAAAGATATTACAGCAACCAATAACGGTACAATTACAGGAAATAATTTAGTTTGCACGACTGGAAATATTACAGCAGGTGTATCTCCTGGTGTTATTATTAACGCTGCAAAACAATCTATTTCTTGCAAAACCGTTAGCATTAGTGATACGTTATATGCAAATAATATTGATGTAAGTGGAAATTTAGATGTAAGTGGTAATGAGTTATTGGCGGGAATATTAACCATTGAAAATACAACTGTTTCTACTAATAATTCTAGTGGTGCTTTAGTTGTATATGGTGGAATAGGTACAAGTGGTAATTTAAATGTATCCGGAACAAATACTAATTTAACATCTACATTGACTGTATACACAAATGTACAATCTATAAAAACAGATTGTACTTGTTGTTATCCAGGAAGAGAGTTATCATTTAATATAGACGTATCAACGTGTTTATATGACTATTTAGTACCAAAAACGATAACTAATGATGTATCTAAAAATTATTTATATGGATATAAACAAGGAATAGATCAGGTAATTTATTGGAATGACGAAATAGGCTCTCTTAATGATTCTAATATTGGACTTTTAATACAACCATTTGGATCAACAAATAGTTCTTTACGTTTAGATAATAGTGGTTGTATACTAACAGGATATTTGAATACTTATGGATACACTACTTTTCGTGGCGGTTCTTCCACTAACACTATTACTATTTGTGGGACTTCAGTATATGAACCTTCTAATTCTTGGTATGGGTCTTTTTTAAAAATTATTTCAGAATTTAGTCTAGTACATATATTACCAGATCCATCTGTAAGTGATGGCTATACTTCTAAAATAGGAGATGGTGCCTATTTAACTGTATGGAATAATACATCCAATAAACAAACATTAAAGTCATCCAAGTTTTTTTATGGGTGCATTGAAAATAGTGGTTTGTCTTATACATTTGATATGTGTGGAAATAGTATTGCAACTTTAAGAAATGATGGACAATATTGGATTTTTTTATCTTATCAACTTATTGGATCTACATTTGTAGATACTAAAAGTAATCAAACTGTTGGTGGTATAAAAACCTTTACAAATAACTTAATTATTTCAAATACAGACGATACCAATAATACTTATGGATCAGGTGCTTTGCAAGTTTTTGGAGGTGTTGGTATAGCCAAAAGTGTGTTTATCAGTAAAAATTTAAATGTAGGTGGAAATACTAACATTAATGGAATTGTAAAGATAAGTAATGTAACGCCTTCTATAAATAGTACTAGTGGAGCGTTACAAGTATCTGGTGGAGTAGGTGTACAAGGAAGTTTAGTTATGGATGGTTCTTGTAACATTACTAATTCATCTGGATTGTATATACAAGGAACTTCTAATACATCAGTATCTTTTGAAAGCACTAATCTTACTAGTTCTAATCCATTAATTAATTTTTATAATTCTAGTACTATTAGTCCTACAACGCCTATATCAAGTATAGATTGTAATTATGATAAGTCTCAAGGAATTTCTTATTATAAAATAAATTTTTTTCAATCTTTAGGTGAAACATTACCTATTTTACAAATTGATAATTATGGTAATAGTACCCCTAATGTAACTAGTGCAAGTACATATTTTAGAGTGCGCAATGCAAATGCGGTTTTTGATAATTCATTAGTTATTGGCACATATTTAAACACAGGCACTAATATAAATTGTGGTGGAAGTCTTGTTGTTACAGGAAATATTACGAGTACTGGTAATCTTAGCGTTTCAGGAAATATTAAAAGTGGAGGAAACCTTGATGTAAGTGGAAATATATTTGGAACAAACATGAATTTAACCGGAAATATAACAGCTAATAGCATTGCTACACCAAATGGACCTTTAACAGGCAAGAGTTTGAATATAAATAGTGGCTCTGCAACTATAGATTCAACTGGAATTATATCAGGAACCTCATTAAATGTAAGTGGAGGAATTAAATCTGGAAGTTCTATAATAGGAACCTCGTTAAATGTAGGAACAGGAACTATATCTGGAGGTTCTATAACAGGAACTTCATTAAATGTAGGAACAGGAAATATATCTGGAGGTTCTATAACAGGAACGAGTTTATCTGTTAGTTCTATAACAGGAACAAGTTTATCTGTTGGTTCTTGTAGTTTAACATCAAGTGGAACTATATCAGGAACATCATTAAGTCTAGGTGTAGGAAGTATAATAGCAGGTTCTATAACAGGAACCTCATTAAATGCAGGAACAGGAACTATATCTGGAGGTACTATATCAGGAGATACTGTAAATGTTACTAATACTTGTTCTGCAACATTATTTAATGCAACATCAGATTATCGTTTAAAAGAAAATGTTGAAAATTTAGATGATTCTTTTAAAATAGATAATTTACGTCCTGTAAAATATACTTTAAAAGAATCAAAATTGGAAACAATTGGATTTATTGCACACGAACTGCAAAAAGAAATTCCTTGTTTAGTAACTGGAGATAAAGATGGTAAAGATTTTCAATCTATAAATTATTTAGGATTGATAAGTGTATTAGTAAAAGAAATGCAAGAATATAAAGAAAGAATACAACAATTAGAACAAAAAGTAGAAGAACTTTTACAAAAATAATTTACTTATTCATATTAATTCATAATAGTGCAACTATAAGGTACATCATAAGTTTCAGCACACCATCTACTAAATCCAGTTCCGTGTTCATAGACAGAAAAAGAATAAATAGACATTGCATAAGACATTAAATAAAAATCTAATAAAGTATTTTTAATTTTCTCTCTTTCTTGTTTAATTCCTTCTCCAAAATGAGTAATATTATTTTGTAAAAATTTAAAAAATGTATAGTGTTTACCTATATTTTTTTTAATGTAATTATTGTCTGCAATAATCAATACATTAATAAATGATGGATTTTTTTTTAATATATCGTTAATCTCTTTATACAAAGTATTTAAATAATTGTCTGAAAATGATTTTTCTGTGTTATTCAAATAATTATCTCCAGATCTAATGTGAATAACAATATAAGTTTTTTTTACAAGTAGTAATTTATTTAATGTAGATTCTATATAAAGTTTCATTTCATCATTTGGCTCTAATTTTTCTTTAAAAAAATCTTTTTCTTTTGGTAAGATTTTAATAAAAGGAAAAGAAATAGTGTATACAAATAATGAATCATCATGAACATTTGTATCATATAAATAACTTAAAAAATATTTTTCAAATTCAATTTTTGGTTCGTTTATACTTGTTTTTTCAAAGTAGGATATTTTTATAGAAGCATTTGTTATATTATTATTGTTAATATTATTTTTTAAAAAAATAGAAATTGGATGATTGATAATAATATCAAAATTAAAATTATTATATTTACAAAATTGCAAAAGAAAGTAAGAACCTCTTAAAAAATCCCCAAATCCAGTGGCTTTTTTATTATTGTTATAAAAAGGTTGATAAACATTATAAATATACTTTATTTTTTTATCATATATATTTTTAATATTTATATTTTCATAATATGAAAACACATTTTCTTTTGAACTTATCCATTCACTATTTACATCTAAATCTTTTGTATAGTTAATATTTTCTTTTTCAATTACTATTTTATAATGACTTTGTGCAATTTTAGTTATATTTTTCTGACGTTTTAAGTTATCTTGTATTTGTTTTTTTTCATCTTGTTTATTTAATTTATAATTAAAATTCAATTTCATATAATATAAATTATATTATATTATATTTTTTAAATTTTTATAAAATTGAAATGCTTTTACAATGAAACAAATAATATAAAGAAACATAACATAAACATAATAAATGACAGAAGTATTTAAAGAAGAACAATATAAATTCAAATTAGAATGTTTAAGAGATCAAGTATATGAAAAATATAAAGAATCTAAAAAAATAGTGAAAGATTGTAGTATTGTATGTGAAGATAAAGTTGAATATGAATGTGAAGGAAATATACAACAAATACAAGATACATTAATATCCCTTAAAAAATATAAAAAAGAAAAACAACAACAACAAAATATGTGGAAAAGAAAAATGTATATGTATTTATCTCAGTATAACAGTTATATAAAACAAATTAATCATTCTAATAGAATGATTAATATGATGAATAATGTAACTGTCTTTGAAAATGCAAATAAAGATGATATGAAAATTAGATATGAAATTTATGAATTAGAAAAAAAAGAAAAAAAAAAGAAATCTAAAAATAAAAAAAATCTTAAAAAAGAATTCATTGATTTGCCAGATGATATTTTACGACATATTCAATCTTATATTACTTATGAGAATCAATATGAATTATTAGAAGATAAATATAACCCTTTAAGAATGCTAAAAAATATTCCATCTAGAAGAATTCCTTTATTGTTGGAAAAAATATATACATCAAAAGATTATTATCATATTCTTACAGAAGATGAATATGAAGAACAATATAGAGAATATACTAATCAAAAAGTATACAATCCATATATTTATACTGCTTTGAACTTTTCAGAAAAAAAATGGTATATTAGAGATGCATTAAGAATGTTTAAACTTAGAAATCCAAAATTAGCTTATAAATTAATAAAATGGATAATTATATTATTTCAAAAGTATTGTAAAAATAAAAATAAAAATAGTATTTTGTAATTGAAAAATAAAAATATAATATTATAAATAAAATAATTTGCGTTTTTTATTTTTATCAAGATAATGTAAAATGAATAAAACAAAAAAAATAAAATTCAATAAAAAACTTTACTTATATTCTAATCCAAAAATAGCACAAAAAATGGCATATCGTTATTTAGGTAAAACTGCCAAATTATATCCTGCACATAATCGTTTAAAAAAATATAGTATTTGTGATAAAAAGAATAATAAATGGGTAAATTTTGGACAAATTGGATACGAAGATTATACTAAACATCACGATAAAAATAGAAGAAAAAATTATTTGACAAGAACAAAATATATGAGAGGCCAATGGAGAAACAATAAATATTCTGCAAATAATTTAAGTAGAAATGTTTTGTGGTAATCTATAAATCTAACATAATTAGATAAATATACAATATAGAAAATAAGTGATAGTGATTTATTATATTTTCTTTAAATCATAATTAAAGTGCGTTTTTTTAATGCGTTTCATTTTTCTATTTAAAAAGTGTAAATTAGATTTTTTGTAAAAAATATTGTATTAGCTTATAATATAAAATGACAAGACTTACGCTTTCTGCTGTTAGATCATCTTCTTCTGGAGTTACCATGGATGCCTCATCTGTTTTAGTTAAAAGTACAATAACAGATCTAAGCCATAATATTACTAATTCTTCTTTAAAACTTAGTTTAGGTCCTAACGTTAGAATCGTGAATGATATTTCTAATGGTTCTATTTCTTCCTCCTTGCCAATTAATACCTCTGCAACTTTAACTGCGCACAATCTTAACATTGGTGTAGATTCAAGTGCTAATGCTAATTTAACTATTGACTCATGTGGTAACTTCACAACTCAAGGAAGAGGTATAATAAATAATGGTTTAACTGTTAGTGATGGTAGTTTAAATGTTACTAATGGATCAATTTATTTCAATACAACATACGACAATTATTTTCGTGATATTAGTTCTGTAGTTGTAAATAAAAATGTATTGGACCAAGTTGTTCAAAATTTAACAGGTGGCAGCACTTACACTATTGAATCCCTTGCACAATTATTTGAGGTATTTAGTAAAGAAGATGTTAGTGTATTAAATGCTATTTTAAAAAGTCAAACTGATGCAAATAATAGATTATTGCGTAAAATAGATGCTTTGTACAAATATTTCTTCGATACGGTATCTGGAAATGTAATAGATATTTCATTAAACCCAACGGGATTTGTTTCTACTGATCTATTTGTAAAACCAGTGGTTGAGATATCATCAAATATCACAGTTACTGATCTAAGTGGTAATAAAACTGGACCAGGTACTAAATACTTCATTGATGCAAGTAGTACTTTAATTAATCTTAAAGATGCTTCTAATAATAGTGTAGTTTATACTTCAGCAACTGATATGAGTTATAATGAAACTACCGCAGATGTATCTTCATAATAATATTTAATACTATAAATTCATAAAAGTATTTTATAAATAATAAAAAATGTAATTTAATTATTTATATTTTGAGTAAAATTTAAAATGGACGTTTTAAATTTTATTTTACTTTACACTTTATTACAACATTTGAATATATAAAATATAAATATATGAGTTAATTAATAAAAGCACTCCAAGCGTTTTGTTTAGTAGTATTATTATTTATATAAGTCAAATTAATATCAAACTGCTTATCTAAAATAATATTTTGATTTCCATATGGTGCAAAAAAATAATTATAAATAAGTTCATCATTCTGTGCAGTAATAGTTATTTCTCCATTTGATATGTTAATAATATTAACAGTATATCCTTCTTGTATAGTATCTTGAGAAGGAAGAATTATATTACAATTACATTCAATTATAAAATTAGTTGAAATGTTTTGTATTTTATAAGGATTAATATTGGTATTAGTAATATGAGTAAATTTTAATAAATTTGGATATAATAAAGTTGGATACTTAATATTTTTTAATTGTTCATTTATAATATTTATTATTTCTTCATATGTAATTTGTTCATATGTAATTTTTGTTACTTGTTCATAAAGATTATTTGTTACGTTTTCACATTTTATATTTTTTATATTTTTTATTTGTTCATTTACATATTCAACATTTGCAATTTGATTACTAGAACAATCTAATTTAGGAGTAGGTGCTGTAGGCATACCAATCAAATTAATACTTTCTTGTATTTTATTACTTGTTACGTTACGATCTTTTATTTTTTCTGTAGATACACTATTCATTGCAATTTTACTTGTATTTACAGCTAAGTCATGCAATTTATTGGTTGTAATAGAATTATCCATTACATTTTCAGCAGATACACTGTTCATTGCAAGTTTACAATTAATTACTGACAAATCTTGTAATTTTATTGTAGAAACAGATAAGTCTTCTAATTTATTATTTGTTACAGATTTATCATCTATTTTCTCATTTGTAACAGAATAATTGCTTAACTTTGAATTAGTAACTGATTTATCAGAAATTTTTTTAGTCGTAACACAGTTATCTTCTAACTGTTCTGTTCCAATAGAACCGTTTAATATTTGTTTACTCGTATTATAATTGTCTGGTATGTTAGTTGTTTTAATGAAACAATTTTTTGAATTATAAATTTTTAATGATGAACTGTCTAGTATTTTATTATTGATAACACAATTATCTACTGCATTAGTTGTTTTAATAACGCAACTATTTGAATTTGAAAATGTTAATAATCTGTCTAGTATTTTATCATTGGTAACGCCACAATTATCTTGTAATGGTTTTGTTTCAATAGATCCGTTTAATGTTTGTTTATTTACAATAGAATTAGAATTATCTGATACATTAGTTATTTTACACCATTTTTCATTTGAAACACGGACGTTAGTATCATGTTTGCGTGATAATGGTTCTGCGTTTTCGGAATTAGAAATGTGAAAAGGTGTAATAAAATCATTATTTGAATTAGATAATGTAAATGATCTGTCTAATATTTTATCATTTGTGTCGTAGTTATCTGTAATATTTTGATTATAAATGTTATCATTTGTAATTTGGTCTTTTATTGTAGAATAATCTGTTAAATTATTATTTGTACTATTTTTTATTAATTCATCATAATTAAGAGAATTTTGTTCTATTTTTTCACTATTAATAGAGTTATTTTCAAACGCACTATTATTAGATAAAAAAACTTTACGTTGATTTAATAAATATTGTTTTTTTTTTAAATTATATTTTAATTTTTGTATATGCTTTATCTTTTCAATTTCTTCTTTTTGCAATTTATCTTTAATTTGCGTTTCTGCTTGTTTTTCAGCTAATTCTAAAGCTTTTTTAATAAATTTAAGTTGATTTATTTCATTTTCAGTATATATACTATTTGCACTGTTTACACTTTTTGTACTGTTTACACTTTTTGTATTACTATTATTATTTATAATAATATTATCTTTTTTATTATTCGTGACATTTTTTTGATTTTTATTGTAATTATTAGATGGAATTATTTTATGAAAATCATTATTATTTTGATCATGCATGTGTGTATTACTATTTGTGCTATTACTATATACAGATGAATCATTCTCATAATATAATTCATTATTATCATCATAGTGATAGTAATAATTATTGTAAATATGACTTTGGTTGTCATCAAGATTTTTATCTTCAGGTTGATTGTGATCTTGAGGTTGTATGTGATCTTGGTATTGATTGTGATCTTGAGGTTGTATGTGATCTTGGTATTGATTGTGATCTTGAGGTTGTATGTGATCTTGGTATTGATTGTGATCTTGGTATTGATTGTGATCTTGGTATTGATTATGATCTTGATGTTGATTATGATCTTGATGTTGATTATCATAGTGAATGTCATCGGTATGTTGATTGTCATCTTGAGTTTGATCTTGAGCTTGATTGTGGTAATGATTGTCATAGTAATTTTGAATGTTATTGTAATAATGATTGTGATCTTGATCATGTTTGTCATCATGAGATTGATTGATTTGATTTTTACTTGAATAATGAGTTTGAATTTGATTTTGCATTTCATTATTTACAGTGTCTTTTAATAAATTAACATGAAAAAGAACTTGATCAATAAGATTTGCATCATTTGTTGCTTTTTGTTGTGCTAATTCTTTTGCTAACTTTATTGACATCTTTACTGCTTCTTTTAAAGTAGATCCAGTAGAGGTTGCGGTTGCAGTTGCAGTAATAACATCTCCATATTTAGAATAAGCTTTAGCATATGCTTTTGATTTTGCTGCAAATATTTTTTTATTAGACAAGTAATTTGTTATGTCTATTACTTTATTAGTCATAAATTATAAATATAATATAATAATAAAAAATATATAAATTGAAAATTACACTAACACGAATAATAAATGAAAATTATAAAATATAAATAAAATTATTAATTTTACTCATTAAATGTTTTATATTATTAAGAATTATAATATAAAATTAATATTTGTTATAATTAAATGAAAATTAATTATTCATACCTATTTTTTCATTTTACTTCTTTAGTAAATGTTATATATTCTTTACATAATAATTATATGCCTAAAAAAATAATATTTAATCGTTATCATGGTCAACCTGAAAATAAATTAAAACCTAAACATCCTTTTTCACAAAATTATTATGAACAATATATCAAACGATTAAATTCTAAAAATACAACTATTCAAGATAAAAATATATTAGATTTAAATGAATATTACAATCCTTATAATGATGTGAATGATAGTTTTAAAAAAAAAGAGGAACCAAGAATAAAAATTTTTATTAATAAAGGTATGTTTAATAATTTACCATTTGATGAATTTACAAATCCGATGTCAAATCCGTTTAATGACAATGAAGATGATAATGATGATAATGATGATAGTTACAGATCAAAAAGAAATACTGAGAATTTGAAATCCAAAAATTTTGAAGTAATTAAAAAGTTTCCAATCAAATTTAAAGATATAGGAGGTTATGAAAAAATAAAGTCAGAAATGAGACAATGTATTGATATTTTAACAAATTATACAAAATATGAAAATTATAGTGTAAGAATTCCCAAAGGATTGATTTTAGAAGGTCCGCCTGGTAATGGAAAAACATTGCTAGCGAAAGGATTAGCAGGAGAAGCAAAGTGTTCATTTATTCCTGTTTCTGGTGCTGAATTTCAAGAAAAATACGTAGGTGTAGGATCTTCAAGAATAAAAGAACTATTTACATTAGCTAAAAAAAATGTTCCTTGTATTATATTTATAGATGAAATAGATGCTGTCGGAAGAAAACGATCTGCTGATGGGGAAAGCTCTTCTAATGAACGAGATAATACATTAAATGCACTTTTAATTGAATTAGATGGATTTAAAAATAATAGTGGAATTTTTGTTGTAGGAGCAACTAACCGTATAGATTTATTAGATATTGCATTAATCCGTCCAGGTAGAATAGATAAGAAAATATTTATTGGACTGCCTGATTCTGAAACAAGACACGCCATTATAAATATACATATTAAAGGAAAACCACACGATGATAGTGTAGTAATTAAAGACTTGGTAGAAATAACAAATGGTTTTTCTGGTGCACAAATTGAAAATGTATTAAATGAAGCAATGTTAAATGCATTAAGAAATGGAAATACACAATTCACCTATAATGATATTGATTTAATACTAAATAAAATGATTGCAGGATGGCAACCAAATGATCATCAATTTACAAGTGATATTATAGATCATATAGCAATTCATGAAATGGGTCACGCAATTGTTGGACTTCTCTCTTTACATCATTCTAAAATGAATAGAGTGATTATTAATTTATCTTCACCAAAAAGTCCTGGATATACTATTTTTGAAGGTTCTACAAGCACTATTTATACAAGAGAAGCCTTATTTGAACATTTAATGATTTTACTTGCAGGTAGAATCGCGGAAGAAGCATTTTATGGAGTTTCTGTAACTACAGGTGCAATCAATGACTTTGAAGAAGCTTTAAAACTAGCTGAAAAAATGGTTATTTATTATGGCATGGGAAGAAATATTATTTATTCAAGTATGAGTGATAAATATAAAGAAAAAATAGATAATGAAGTAGTAAGACTTATCAATGAAGCTTATGTTTATTCTGATTTGATTATTAGAAATTGCAAAGATTTGATATTTGAAACTTCAGAAATATTAAAAAGAGATAAGTTATTAAAAGCTGAAAATATAACAGAATTAATTAATAATAAATATAAACACGTGTTAGATATGAAAATGAAATAAAGTCATATAAATTATAATTATAAATGTGTTAAAAATTAGGTACAATATAATATATTATAAAATAATATATTATAGATGTATCATTATATATTAGGAATTACATTATTAAAATCATTAACTCCTTATTTCAGAAAACATATATTATTAACTTTAACTAGTTATGAATTTTTATTAGCAAATAGTGTTGTAATATTTACCTTTTTGATAAGCATTTTTATATATAAACTATATTTTGATAAGAAGTCTATTTATAGTTCTGTAGAAAATATATGTAAATTAAAAACAACGCAAATATTATCATTATTATCTATATCAGCGTTAGTGATTATTTCTTCTTTATTGATTAATGAATTTGATAAAAACCACAATACACCGTTAATAAATCATATTTTTATTGAAGTTGTTTCAGTTATTTCTCTTATTTTTGTAGGAATTTTCATATTTAAAGAAAAGTATTCTTATACTCAAATGTTTGGTTTTATTTTGGCTGCAATTGGAATATTTTTAATGTATAAAAAAAATAATTAATTGTATATTGTCCAGGTTCTCTCGGGTCTAATATTATATAACGTATCACCACGATATACTATATCATAATTTTTACTCCAATATAAAGTATAACCCTCGCTGTTTTCATTATCTGGTTTTATTATATTATTATTTTGATATACAATAAATTCTGAAGGAATACCTATTCTATTATTCAATTGATTTGTAAAATATAAACAAGCAACTGATTTACTTTTTCGTTTAATATGTAAAATTATTTCTGATTTTGGATGTAAGGCATAAATAAATTCTGTATCCTCATTTGAAAAATTAAAAATGGTTTCCATTTAGTATATAGTATAAATGATTGAAAATGTTTATATTATTTCATAAAATAATATAAACATTAAATTTACTTTTCATACATTTACAATTACTTTCGTTGTATTGCATTATTTTTCTTTTTGGAGAGTGCAATCAATAAAATAATTAAATATCTAAACTAACTGTGTTTTTATCCGACTTTTGTCTTCTTTTGCTTCTTACTGGAACATTTCCACCATTTTGCATATCTTTTAAATCAGAAATACTAATAGTACTATTATTATTTGTATTTAGACCTGCTCCTCCTGCATTATTATTTTGACTAGGAGGTGGTTCTTGAATATTGATAGTTTTTGTTTTAAGTCCGGATAATATATCATTAATATCACTTGGACCCTTCATTTCTGGTCGTTTAGAAGAAAATTGTTTTGTATCATTTGGTTTTCCAAAATTCTCTCTAATGTTAATTCCATCATCTACTCTAGGTCTAGTATTATTTCTTCCCATATTTAAATCTGGTCGTGTTGCATAGTTATTATTACCAGGTCTACTAATAGGTGTTGGAATTGCATTAGGACCTTGTGTCGCCATTGGAGGTGGTGGTCCTCTTCCCATAGACATTTCTGGTTCTGGGTTCATTATTCCAGACATAAATCCAGAAAACCCAGGACTTGTTTGACTCATAGAATTCACTGCTGCATTTTGAAATTGACGCATTAAATCTGGATTTTGACGTAAAATATCATCCATACCAGGCATAGCACTTTTAAACATTGTATTTGTCATATGTACCATCATAGCACTTCCACCTAATTGAAATAATAATTTTAATTCTGGTGCCATAGAAGCTCTACTTTTGTATTTTTCAAACAATTCTGCAAAAATTTCATCATAATCTGTAATATTTTCATTGACTTGTTCACTCCATCCGTCTAATTTAATATCAAATGGATCAAAACGATTATTTAAAAATTCAATGCCATTAATAACTGCCATTAACATATTTCCTTGAAATTTGACGGAATTCTGTTTTGTTTTTTCTTCCATAATAGTTTCATATTCTCCTTGCATTTCTGCCAAAGAAGATTCCATATTGTATTTTTTAGAAAGCTCTACACCTTTTTTTTCTAAACCTTCCAACATTCGTAAATATTTGAATTTTTCTCTAAGAAGTTCTTCTTTTGATAGTTGAGGTTGAGAAGGTCCAGAAGGTTTATCTGGATTCATTGGAATATTATTAAATTTATTATATCCATCCCAAGTTTTTGATTTGTCATTAGATTCTGTATTTGCAGTAGACTTACCAATGCTAGGAGTTTCATCTATTTTTATAGAAATATTAGAATCATCATCAAATCGTACAGAATGTTTATCTTCTTCTTTACCTCCTCCTCCACCAAATAAACTTGACTTTGGGTTATAAAAAGAACTAGAATCAGCAGTATCATCCGCTAGTTGATTCAACTCATTTTCTAAATTATCTAAATCTTCAATATTAATATCACTTGATAATTTACTAGATCCTTCTTTTTTCTTTTCATTCATTAAAAGTTCAGCACCAAATCCAAAATTAGTGGATTTTAATCCAGAAGTAGAATTATTGTGAAAATTGTCATCTAAACTATCTAAATTGGAAAGTTCTATAATATCCGATTTAAAACTCATTATGATTAATTAAGAACATTTAATTTTAAGTATTACGAATATAATATATTTTATTTTTATTTGAACTATTAATATTGATATAAATAAAAAAATTAAATAATAATAAAAAATGAATTTTATTTTTTATTATTTTAATTACAATTTATGATTAATAAACCATAAAGCTTGTAAAAAAGAGTCCGCTAAGTCGTCCTTTTTATTATGTTTATTGAAATATTCTATTTTATCGTGATAAGAATGATTTTTTTCCATTGTTTCCAAACACATATTAATGCCTAATTTTTTTCTATCTTTATAAGTATCTTTCTCTTTATCTTTCTCTTTATCTTTTTGCTCTCCTTGAAAATCTTTTAACTTGTTAGAAGCAGAAATAAATTCAATATTTTCATATTGATTTTTCATAATAAAGTATTGAGCAATCATACCTTGAATAGTTTTCATCCGATTTGCTATTGGACTAATTTGATTTTCAATAATAATATGATGAATTATACCTTCTGAGTCAAACAATTCTTGGAATTTTTTTTGGATATTTTTACCAATAGATATAATATTTACTTTGGAAGCATTTACATTACCAATTTCTTCAAAACAGTGATTATGAATATATTCATGAATTAGTAAGGTTAATTCATTTTTTTTAATAGGTTTTTCATATTTTATACTATATTTATCTGCAAAATCGTAAAGTTGTTGTATTTTTTGTTTATTAATATAAGATGCTTTAAATTCTGCTTTGGGTAATTGATAAACTTGTTTTTTAGAATGTTTTAAACAAAAACATTTATTTTCTTTAGTATATTTGGCAGGTTTATCACAAAGAATATTTTTTTCTATAAATTGGCATTTTAATATTTCTTCTTGTGACAAGTTAATAATATCCCATTTTTTAATAATAAAAGAAGAAGAGTTTTCTGTATTTTTTTCTAATAAACAAAAAGCTAAATTTTTAATTCCTACATCTATACTTAATATTTTCATATTACTATATATAAATATAAATACTCTATATAGATTCTAGTATTATATAAGAATATTTCACATTTTACATCTGTTAACATTTCAAATGTACATTATATAATAATTATATAATTATTATATATGATAAATTTAAATATTTATACGTCATTAATTACATCTATTATAATACAAATAATAACACTTGTTTTTGAAATGTATTCTTTATTTATTAAGGTTCCATCTCAATTCTCATTTTTAAAACAATTAATGTTATTAGAAGTACTTGTACAATTTATAGAAGGATCCTTTTATATTTATTGGTTGTATAATTTTAATAATATTATAAATATTACTCCAAAAAGATATTTTGATTGGGTATTTACAACACCAACCATGTTAATTAATTTAATTTTTTATTTAATTTTTTTACATTATAAGAAGAATAATGTAAGTGATAAACTAAATTTTATTGAATTGTTTAATAAAGAATTTTATACTATTATTGTAATTTTATTACTTAATTGGTTGATGCTTTTATTTGGTTATTTAGGCGAACTTTGTTTAATTCCTGTATTGCTAGGCGTTTCATTAGGATTTATTCCATTTTTAATTTATTATTACATTATTTATAAAAAATATGCTATATTAACTAATGACGGATTTAAAATATTTTTTTATTTTTTTATTTTTTGGTCGTTGTATGGTATAGTTGCTATATTGCCTTATAAAATTAAAAATGTTTATTATAATATTTTGGATTTATTTTCAAAAAACTTTTTTGGCATATTTTTGACTTATTTAATATTTACTAATAGTAAGAAAAATTAAAAAATATTGATACTTTTACACGATTGAATTGTTAAAAAATGTCTAAATAAAAAATGTCTAAAATATTTATTATGTAAAATGTATAAATAATCAATATTTTGACTTAACCTCCTCTTAATCTTAAAACTAAATGAAGAGTACTTTCTTTTTGAATATTATAATCTTGTATTGTTCTTCCATCCTCTAATTGTTTTCCAGCAAAAATAAGTCTTTGTTGATCTGGTGGAATACCCTCTTTATCTTGAATCTTCTTCTTAATGTTATCAATTGTGTCTCCAGGTTCTACATCTAATGTAACTGTTTTTCCAGTAAGAGTTTTTATAAAAATTTGCATTTTATACTATAAAGTTAATAAAGAAAATAATTTTATATGATTTTACTTATATTATATTTTTGTATAATTGAATTTTTGAAAAGCTTCTTGTTGTTTCTGTTTATTTTTATCTTTTTTTGCTCTATTTAATACTTCAACTGCATTAGCTAGTTCAGTTTCTGACACTTTTCCATCATTATCTTCATCTATTAACTTTTTAAGAACTCTATATTCTTGTGGAACCAAACACAAGTCACTTTCTTCATTAAATATATGATCAGATAAAACAGTAAATACCGCAGTTAATCCTAACGCAGTATAAATATCACGAGTACCCATCCATGCCATTGCAAAAACCAATATTTGTTTGCTTACAGTATATTTTAAATATTCTTCTGTTGATTTGCTAAATTGAATAGAAATAAATTTAGATCCAACGTTTAATAATATCATCACTATACCTGCAAAAAATTTACTATTATTTAAATACATTATATGCTCATTCATATATGCAAATCCCTTCCAAAAAATATTTAAAAAACTATTATTATTATTTGTATTTATATTTGTTTTATTTTCATTGATTTTTTTCACCATATATTACAATCATATAAAATTTTATTTCACTAATATAATCCAAATTTTCTAAAAAGATTGGTTGTTTTCAATTGAGTTGACTTAGTAAAATTTTCAGAAATCAGTCTTGCATTTCTTAAATGTGGTCTACACCACTTACGTATATTACTAGTAAAATGTTCTATGTTATTATTAAAATACATAATATAAAATGAATTGAATAAAAGTATTATAAAAAAAATAAAGATAAGTATTTTATTTTTTGTAAGTATATGCATATATATAAGATAATAGGATTAAATTTATTTCCTATTATTTTAATTAGATATCTACATCTACTATTTTATTAAGAGCAAAAAAACAACCATTCTTTTTTTCAAATATTTCTATACGAAAAGGCGTTTTAGGTATTATATATTTCAATAACTTTACATATTCAATGTACTTTTTTTTAGCTTCCTCTAAATCATCAAATATAAGAATATCTTCCCAGTCATAATTATCTCTAACTAAAATATATAAAAAAGATGATGTCATTTTATATATTTTATTTTACAAAAAACTATTTATATTGTTAATACAAACTATATTTACTAGTAAAAGTTTCTTTAGAAGTAGGTGCGATTTCATTATCACTAGTAGATGTAGTAGTTACTGGAATGGTATTAGATTGTTTTCCTCTACGCATACTATCTGACATTCCTGTATAATCAAAACCTTCCACCGTAGTTGAAGAAGCACTTAAATCTTTATCTTCTGAATGAGTAGATTTTAATTCTTGTAATTTAGATAAAACATTTCCAGATCCATCTCTAGCAGTAGGTGTAGTTGTAGTTGTAGTTGTAGTTGTACTATTTCCTGAAGCATCTGTAAATCCTTCATATGAATTTGCATAAGTAGTACAAATAGCATTATAAAATATGATCACTGTTAATAAACTTATAATTCCCATTATTTTATTACAATAAGTAATGAATATTAAAACAGCAACCAATAGACTCCTTCCTAAATAAGTTTTGAATAAACAGTTCAAAAAATAAGGCTTAATAATAGAAATTCCAGCTAATAAAAGAAATAATATTACAGATATAATCATTTTATTTTTAGTGTCCAACAACATATAAATTAAAGTTATATTTTTTATTTTGGTTTTCAATTATTTCAGATCCTTTTTCAAATTATTATCTTATTTTTTAATAAGAATGTCTTTAGCAATGTATGCTGCACCATTTGATGATGATAATAAAAAGAATGATAATAGCTTATTAGATAAAAAAAAGCAAGCACATAATAGAACACAAAAGATATTTCCTAAAGATTCATTTGATTCAGAAAAAGTAAATAATGTATTAGAAACTATGAAGTCTGTTCATAATAATAGTGTTGAAGAAGAGGATAATCTAGCAAATTTTGAACCAATGAAACCACCACAATCTGCAGGTGTTCAAAAAACAATCAATACAGAACACATGCAAAATATGACAAATCAAAATCTGAGTGATATGTTTCAACTACAAAATCAACCTCAACCATCCAATCAACAAGTAGAAATGAATAACTATACCAATAGTTATATAAATGCAGAAGATTATTATAAAAAAATGGGAATACGACATCAAGCATACAATTCAAGTGATAATACTTTTGATTCTGGTGGTAATAAAGATCTGCTTATGGAAAAACTAAATTATATGATTCATTTATTGGAAGAACAACAAGATGAACGTACAAGCAATGTAACAGAAGAAGTTGTTTTGTATTCTTTTTTAGGAATATTTATTATTTTCATTGTTGATTCTTTTGCAAAAGTAGGAAAATATGTGAGATAATGATAACAATAAAATTATACACTTAATTCAATATCAATACCTTTTCTGGTTTGAATGTAGGATAAGCAAAATTATAAAAAAAATAAGCAGTTGGACTAATAACTAATGGTTTTGTTTTTATAGATAGATTATCAATAATAATATGATTATGAGAAATATTTTCTAATGCAGCAAACCCAAAATGTTCTTTATCTGCTATTTTCCAAAAGGATACTTTATATCCTTGAATGAATATATCTTTATTTTCTTCTGATAAAGTATTAATAGATGCATAACAAGTCAAGACTTCCATATTATTATCTACTTTTACACACGACTTTCTGAAAAAATAAGCACTAACAATTTCATCTTCTAATAAAATTACATAAATATATATATTTTTAGTTTTTATTAACTCTAACATATTTGACATTTCAGAAACAATAAAAATATCAAATTTTGTAGAATATTCTTTTAAAAATTCATTAAAAAAATGCAATGTTTGATCTCCAATTTCAAGTATTTTATATAAAGGTGGTAAATCTAAAGGTTTTGTCCATTTATATACTGGATATCCATAGGTATTATAAATACACAAAGGAACAATTCCTGTTAGTGTATTTTCTCTCTTGAAGAGAGAAATAGAAATCTTTTCATTTAAATGTCGTTGATTATATTCATGTGTTTGAATTATTTCTGGAGCAATTCCTTTTTTTCTATAAGAAGAATCTACACATAAGTATTCAATATAATAAACATCAAAAGTAGAATTCAAATGTTGATGAATAGTAATATGTAAAGGTCTAGCAGTCATTGTACCTAATATTTTACTATCATTAATTATTTCTTTTGTTTTTTTATCTTCTAATAAATACTCTTCATTATAAACTGTAAAAAAACAAGGACTTAAATGTCCGTGAAAATAAGGTAATATATTTTTTTTACTTGGAAGATAGATATTATTTTTATTTCTTAGATAATGACTTTGAATAAAATGAATAAATTTTGTCATTTTATAATCTGTTATTTGAGAGAAAAGAATAGTATTAATTTGTTTAAAATTGCAATATTTGTTTTTTTTAGGAAGCGAATGTAGAATAATTCCTGGTGGGAAAACCATATAATAAAAATCATAAATATGAAAAACTGGTTGTATTGACCAGAAACCGAATTTGACTTTGATATAAGCAATGCAAAGCATAATAATAAATAAAATTATCAAAATAATGTAAGGAATATAATAAACAATAGATAAATACATATATTTAAACATATAAGTATTTATTTAATTATTAAATATACCGTAAAAAAGAATTAAATATAATATAATATTAATAGATATAATGAATAATTCTGATCCTGTTTTAAAACCAATAACTGAATCTAATGTTGATTTAACACTAACTGATGAAACCACAAATTCTGAACTAGGTTGTATGATTATTCAATCATTGTTAACAAGTAATGGAATTAAAAGTTCTATTGTACTTACCGACAATGAAATAAGTATTTTAAAACAAATAATTTCAATAAATCCAACTTTTTTAAATGATATTAATGCTTGTGTTTTAGAAATAATTAAAGATGGAAAAATAGATACAATGGATATTCCTCCTTTGATTCAAATTATTAAGAATTTATATGTTTTATGTCACCAAAATATTAAAATTAATGCACACGACTTAGTAAATGCAATTGGATCTATATTAAAATATGTATTACAAGTTATTTTAGTAAAAAACAATCTTTCCACTCCTGAGTTAATTCAAAGTTGTAATGCGATTATTAATTTAGTAGTTGATATGATTCAATTACAATCTAGTTTAAAGACAAAAACATGTTTTTTTAAATTATGTTGAATAAAATAAATAAAATATTTAATAATTTTTTATTTATTTTTTGCATTTCATCGTTGAACATTTTAAGTAGGTTTCGTTAAAATATATAAATATTGTTCTGAATAACCACAATTTACTAAATCTATATTACCTTCAATAATAAATCCTGCTTGTTGAGCCATAGTAAGTATTTTTTGTTGAGGTTCCATATAAAAAAGATGTTGATTTTTACGGACAGTTCCTTTCTCTCTATCCTTGAATTTTTCATTGAAATAAGCAATATTTTTTTCTTTTTCTAAAACAAATTCTGAAGTGTAATCAAATTCATAAAAAACCAATTTTGTTTTCATAATTCTTTCTTTTGCATATTTTTGCGGAGATACAATTAATAATGGATTGCCTGGAGGAAGAATAGGATCAAATTTGTCACGATTTACTAAATGTAAAATAAGAGATCCACCTGGCATTAACCAATTCATACAGTTTCTAAAAAAAAGATTTTTATCTTTCATATAGTAAATAGTAAAGTAAAGACACGTTATATGAGTAAAATAATTATTAAGAAATGCATCTGCATTCAAAGCATCTTGAACTTTAAAATCATAATTAGGATAATTTTCTTTTGCTTTTTTAATCATAGATACCGAATTATCAATACCTATCACGTTAAAATTTTGTTGAGACAATTTAGCTACGTGATGTCCTGTTCCACATCCAATATCTAGAATAATGCTTTTTTGTGTAGGTTCAGTAGAATCTATAATTTGTTCAACTTCATAGTCATCTTTTAAATTATTAAATACTAATTCATCATAAATATTAGAATAAAAATCATCATAAATATCATTTCCACCTTTAAATAAAAAGGTATTGTTTTGTTGAAATCCTTCTTTTTTATTTTCATATTTTTTTAAGGAGTGGAAAAAAATAACAATTATTAAAAAAAGAGTTACAAATATTAATATTTTTCCTGAAACAGGTAATTTATTATATAAATAAATAATGGATTTCATCTATATGTATTGTTGTTATTTTTTTTGTATTATTTTTATTATATGGATGATTCTGAAATAAATGACAAAAGAGAACAAAAAGAATTCAAAGGAATCTCCTTTTCCAAATTTAAAAAAGGAGATGTAAAAAGAGAATTACTAAATAGTTATATTCATTCAAAAATTGAACCGGCTTGTTATTGGAGTGCGGAATTAATTTGTGCTGGTCATTATAGTGATTTATGGGATATTATTTTATTTTTTTATAGTAAATATATTCATTTAGGAAATCCTAAAATAGCTATTTATTTAGAACTTAGAATGAAAAATTTTAAAGAAATTATTCATAAAGGATTTAACAATAATGAATTGCGGTTAAGAAATAATGATAAAATGCGTAAATTATTTTGTGAAATTAACTGTGTTCTATGTGATGCCAAAAGAAAACATTGTTATGAAGAAATAAAAATAAAAAAAAAAGATTTTGATATGGTTCAAATTGGAGATAAATTAAAAGCTACTGGGATTACTTATGGGCAAGTTGTATTTATGAAAGAAGATCCAAAAGAGTTTTTTGTTGCTGTCAATGAATTAGCTTATAATATTTCTGAAGACGGCAAAAATGTTATTAATGCCTGTTATTGGATAGAATGGATTATGGAATTTGAATCAATATGTAGATCAAAAAAAGAGAAATGTAAATGTGAAAGAAGAGAGAAAATGCCAGTAGATTGTAAGTCTCAAATGGATATTATATGGATTGTATGGGATGTTTTACTGAATGAATGTGAAAATAAACCACCTATTGTAAAAAAAGTAGTCTATAGTTTATTAAATCTTTTTTGTTTGAAATATTCTCAAGGAATTTATCGTAAAAGAAAATTTATTATTTACTTTGTAGTTTCTATTTTAGTTGAAAATATAAATGTTTCTTCGTGTGATGAATTAACAAAAGATAAAGAATTTACATCAAATATTATTAAAAAGATTGATTCCATTTATAAACAAATTAAACAAAACGAAGAATCGCCTAATATGGAGTATCTTTTCAAAGATACAAAAACAAATAATTTAGAAAAGACTATACAAAAATTAGAAAAATTAAATACATTTGGGGATAATTTTGTACCTAGAATTTAGAACAATTCGTGAGTTTATGTATTAGTTTTTGAAAAAAATAAATTATTATAAAGGATTAATATATAAAAATGAATAATAAAGAAAGAAGAAGTTTTTATTATAAAAATAAAAATAATAAAACAAAAAAAAATTATAAAAATAAAGGCATCATTAATACATTTGAAAAAGAAATTACACTTTTTTTTCTTGATATGTTAATTTCTATTAAATTATTTCACTGGAAAACATATAGTTATGCAATACATAAAGCAACCGATGAATTATATTCTAAAATAAATGAACATATGGATAAATTTGTTGAAGTTCTCTTAGGAAAAATTGGAAATAGAATTGATTTAAAAAATGTAAAGTCGTTACCAATATATGATATAAGTAATCCAGATTCTTTTAAAGAAAAGATTAATGGATATAAGTCTTATTTAGTTGGTCTAACAAATAATAAAACAATGAACTTAATGAGCAATGTTGACTTATTTACTATTAGAGACGAAATTTTAGGAGATTTAAATCAGTTTTTGTATTTACTTACATTTCAATAAAATAAAATTATTTGATATAATACTATTGTTAACTAGTAGTTTTATAATAAAAATAAATATATATATTTTTATTATAATGAGTACAGAAATTAAAATAGATAATGTAAATACCGGTATAGGTGATATTAGTGAATCTATTGTTTCTACTTCTGGATCTAGTAGTTCTGGTTCTAATCCATTTTTTGAATGGTTAAAAGGTATTTCTTTTACTACTTGGCTTATTGTTTTTCTACTTTTATCTTTTCTTGGTGTAAATGTATTTTTTTATTTAGCAAAGGGTAGTCAGTTTATAAATCAATTATTTGCTCCTATTATGGATCAATCAGGAAGTTGGTTTCGTCAACTATTAGGACAAATAGTAAATACTTCAGAAGAAGGAACTAAAGGTGCTATTGATGTCATTGGTGGCTCTGTAAAAGGGGCTATTAATGCAATTGAAGAAGAACAAAAACAACAAACCGGAAATGTTTCTAATAATATTAGTAATACTAGCAATGCAACTAATAATACCAATATTTCCAATACAATCCCTACTACAGATATTATGAAAAATAATACATTAAATCAAACATTAAACACTACAAATCAAAACAATCAATCAAATAATCAAGATTATATAGCAGATGATTCTAATAGTAGTATTCAAACAGGTGGTAAAAAAGGATGGTGTTACATTGGAGAAGATAGAGGTATTAGAAGTTGTATAAAAGTGGATGAACAAGACATGTGTATGTCAGGAGATATATTTCCAAGTAATGATATATGTGTAAATCCAACTTTAAGAGCTTAAAATTTTTTTATAAAAAAACAACATTGTTTCCTAAAATTTGATTTTTTGCACCTTGTGGCCATTTATTTAATCCAGCATTCATAACTCTTCTGATTCTTGGATTATAACTCTGCAATGAAGAATCATAACATAAATTAATTATTTTTCCAGGAACATTAGAATCTGTTGTAGGATTACACATTTTTTTTACTGGATATGTAATAATAGCACCTGTACAAATATTTTGTAAAGTATTAGAAATTAAATTTCCACCATTTGGAACTACTGTATTATTAGAAACTGAAACTGGATTTATTGCACTTGTATTTGGTGCAATTGGTTCTCCAGTGGTTGTAGGTAAAATGCTATTATTTTGAGAAGAAGTAGAAGGTGTAGATGGTAGAATTGGATTTGCTGAATTTGTAGTTCCTGTATTATTGTTTTGAGGCATTACTGGAATGTTTGCTGGAGAAGTTACTCCAGGAATATTATTTAATATAGAAGAACAAGTAATAGGATTATTTGTTACTGTTCCATTTAATGCAATATTAGTATAATTATTTCTTTGTAAACTATTTATATTTGGATTTGTAAAAGTATCAGATTGTGTTGCCCAAGTTTTATTTCCATTCTTCAATTTTCCTCTGGCTATCTGAGAATATATTTGTTTTTTAGTAAAATTACTAGAATTATTTTTATACTGTAAAATATTTCCTTTTTGTAACATTGCGATTTCATTATAAACCTCATTTAATGGGACGGATTTTTTTAATATTGGTATATAAACACTTGTTGCATTCGTGTTTATTGGATAAACACAAGCATTTTCTACACGATTCCAAGCTCTAGTAACTGTAGGATTGTAATTTGGGCCATTACAAGACATTTATTTTTAATATATTTTTATATTTTAAAAATAATTTTTGTATAATCATTCATTATTCTAATCAATCTTTTCTATTCTAAACTAAACGTTTCTATAATATCATTATATTCTGATAATTTTGTGTTTTCTACAGTATGTAACAAATAAAGAGGATGATAATTGTAATCAAACCCAGGTAGCATTAGTAAATGAGGATATAAAAAATATTTTTTTGGAATTGGTTTATTTATAATTTTTAACCATTTATTCTGTATTTTACTCCATATGTAGAGAGGATCAATATATATTCCAGTAATTCCAGATTCATAATAAGATCTATCTGTAAAAACAGTTCCTATAAAAACTGTATTAACTTCTGAATGAATATCAATATCATTTTTGTTTCCATAGTAAATTCCATTATATAAAACAATAGAACCATCGCTAATGTCTATATTTTTACCATCATCCTTTATTAATTTTCTTTTGTTATTTTCATAAATTATTTTCATATAGAATTATGAAAATAATAATCTTTAAATAATAAAATTATATTAATGTAAAATTAAAAAGTAGAACTAGTACCGTCAATATACCATTTCAAAGACAAGTAATTTGGATCTTTTAAATTTAATGCACTTTCTCCATTTAATAATCTAGTATTTGGACCATTTTTTACTAAATTTGCAATAGCACTAGTTCCTAAAGCATAATTATAATACCATAAATTAGATACATACCCATCAAAACCTCCATTCAATCCAATGTAAACATCTCCATAATTTTGTTTTGGAACCCCTATCAATTGAATACTTTTTGCAATAGTTCCATTAATATAAACATCAAATGTTCTGTTTTGACAACGTAAAATAATATTTATCCATTTATTTAATGGAATATCAGGAATAGCAACATCTTCATTAATTTCATTATAACTATTCATCATAACTACTAATTCATTTGTATAAGGTGCAATATATAATCCAGGCGCATTATTAGGGAAATTTAATCCCATATTTGTTAAAGAATCATTTCCTTTATGGAAAATATGTTTAAATTGCCCTGGATTATATTGAAGATCTTCAATATAAATCCATACAGACCATGTAAATTCAATCCCATCCGTTGCATTTACGGATCTATAAACAGTAATAGCTCCTTTAGTATTAGGGTCTTGCGGAATTACTAACAATTGATTGGCATTTATCATACCATCTATTAAATGGGGATTTGTATTTGGAGAAAATACCCACGTCATAAAAGATATACCTAAACGTAATACAATCATAAAAACTAATATAACTAATAATAAAAATGCAAATTTTGCAACTAAACTATTAGATTCTAAAAATTCTTTAGTTCCATTGGGAGAATACATTTTATTGGTAGAAAATTGATTAAATGGACTTTCACTCATATATAAATATACAAGAAAGAAAAAGTCAAATTAATTTACTTGATTTCGTAATTAATTCTATTAAATTAAATAGTTAGAGATCCCTCTGTAGTGTTTCCGTTCATTAAAGATAATTGTAACTTATAAGCTGAGCTGGATCCTCCATATCCTCTTACATAAATATTCCATGCTTCTTGAGGATTAATAGCATGTGTCCAATATTGTAAATTAGAAGTAAATCCATCAAACCCTCCGTTAGGTGTAACAATAACATCAGAATTAACATTTACTTTTACTATTCCTGGCAATAAACATGTTCGTACTAATTTTCCATCAATGTAAATATCCATAGATCTATTATAAACACTAACAATAGCATTAACCCATTTTTGAATAGGTATATTTGATACATTACAAGTATGAATTACTGTTCTTGCATTAGATGTAACTTCACTTCCATCTCTATTAGCATCCACACCAGGATAACATCCAACCGAAACATTTAAATCATTTTCAACGCCTCCTAAAACAAGCACAGGACAAGGATCACCACCACTTACAGCAGGTGAATTAACAGTAATGTTTCCACTAATGTCACTAATATTACCCATTCTTCCAAAAATTACTTTGTGTTCTCCATAACGATAATTCCAATCATTTACATAAAACCAAATAGAATAAGTAAAATTACTTGCAGGAGTACTATTATTAGTTGCTAAAGAAGATGCTAATATTTTAGTCATAGTTTCACCATTTGTTAAAGTTAATAATCTATTGGGATTATAAGTTAAATAACGAATAATAACATAAATAAGTATTACAGCACAAATTGTAAAAATAATTCCACCAGTATTCATAGTATATTATAGATGTAGAATTTTTTTAATTATTTTGTTTTTATTCAGATTCTTTTAAACAGAAGGTGGATTTTTCTCTTTTAAATTATTATATAAATAATAAATGTTTGTAATCTGTAAGGAATGTTTAAAATAAATTACATTGCAAATACCACATTTAACGCCTTGATCTGATCCTACACTTAAAGTATCAAATGTCATATAAGGAACTACTTTCGTAACAGATTTTACTAAATCTCCATTATAAAATATATCTAAAGTTCCTTTATTGTAGTTAATAATAATATTATTCCATTTTTGTAAAAGAACATTCTTTTTTCTAAAAATAATTCTATCTCCATTTTCATCAAATTCTAAAGAATTGTCAGGAGTTCCTTCTAATCCTTTTTGATTCATAGTTACCATTAAAGTATTTAAAGAAGCATTATAATATACACAAGGTTTTCTTCCATAATCTAATATAGGAACATATTTAGTATAAGAAGAATTAGTGCTTACTGGAAAAGAATCTATAAACATCCAAAAAGAAATAGCATAATCATATTCAAAATCATTACCTCCATTTAATTCTTCATAAGATGCCAAATTTGTTAATTTATCTGTGTAGATTGGTTTATTAATATATTGTTTGCCTCCTTGCACTTGCAAAGAGGTCATCAAATAAGGAAATATGAAATAAATAATAAAAATTAAAATAGTTATTAAAAGAATAAGTACAGATGTTGACGAAGTTTCATTATAATCTTTTACAAAAAATTTAATAACATTTTCAATAAAGGATTTTATTCTTGAAAATATAGATGATGAAATCATTTGTGACTTTTTCTCTATATCTTTGTTTCCTTTCATTCCAATAGAAATTACTTTGTAAACAATAAAACAAATCAATACAATTATAGTAACATTAATTACGACAGAAGTAGAAGTTACATGATTAGATAATTTTTCAATACAATAAAACAAAATAATAAGAATAATACCTATAAACGTAAATCCACAAAAAAGTATTAATAAGTTTTTGAAATATTTAAAAGGGTGATCATTTTCTTGACTATGTGTGGTACTTTTTGGAATTTCGTTAGGTTTATGTAAAAAATATTGGTTTTGACGAATACTATGAAGAGACCAAAGAATCATTGTAGTAAAAAATACACCAATGATAATAGTAGGAAAAATAAAGTATGCAAAATAAGAATTATTTAAAATATCATAATTGTATAATATAATAAGAACTGTTATATAAATAATAAAAAATAAAATGTATCCTATAAGCATATAATAAGATTTATTCATTAATGCTTTTGCAGTAGCTTCATTATTTGCATTTTCATTTTTATCACTTTTTTGAGTAACTATATTTTTTATGTCTTCTAATACTTTTTTAAACCTTTGATAAATATTTATGGGTATATTTTTAATTCTAGAAAATATAGTAGGTTTTATTTCTTGTTTTTGTTGTTGATTTTGCATAAAACTCTGTTATATTATATAAATACAATTTTTAATTTTTATTATTGCATTTAGTTACTCTAAAGATATGAAATAAAGTTACATGTTTTCCATAGCTGTCTTTTTGCCGTGACATTCACGACATAGAGCAACTAAATTTGCAACATCGTTTCCTCCTCCATGTTCTAAACGGATTTTATGATCAACTTCAAACCACGCATTTAATTGATCTTGACAATTTCCACATTTCCAATTTTGTTGAGATGCGACATATTTTTTCTTAGTTTCACTTACCGAACGTTTTGTCGCCATTTTTCCAGAATGATTTATTCTTCTCTCTCCAGCATTTTGATAATTAGAAGGAGATAATGTAATATCATTAAATGACTCCATAAAACTACGTGGTTGATGTATTCCATTATTATTGGTATTGTCTGAATAATCCATTTGATTAGAGGTAGTAAAATCAAATATAGGTGTAAGCATATCTATAGAAGAACGATCAATAGGGAGATATTTTACCATATTATTAGCATATAAAAGCATATTTTTTCCTTTTACTGGATTTCTTTTAAGTAGTAAATAAATGCTTATTCCAACAATTCCAAAAAAAATCATTTGATAATATTTTTTCCAAGATAAAAGCATTTTCATAAATTTACCATCGTAATAAGTATTAAAAATAAAAAAAATAGTTATTCCTAATATAAGTAATTCAAGTTTCATATTATATATGTGATATATTATATGAAAATATAATTAAATCAATGACAAATAGAGATTAGATTTTTTAGATTCTGTATTAGTTTTCGTTTTAGAATCTCTACTAGACTTTTTAGATGTGGATTTTTTTGTAGTAATTTTCTTATTACTTGTTTTTACAGTTGTCTTATTCATTCGCAAAAACAAAAGATTCAATCTTTTTAAATCTTTTACTAATTCAGCAATGTCTATTGGTTTGATTCTAGGTTCAAATAAATATGTCAAAAAAATGCATTTTAATTTATTAAAAATCTCTTTTTCTATACAAGTTAAATTTAAATAGTCATCATATAATTTCTCCAAAAAAGGTAAATAACACATTACAAAACCCCATACATCTACTATATTTATAAATACTTCATTTAAATAAGAACATAAATCTATGGAATCTTTTTTTTGATAGTGCAATAATATCTTGGAAATATAGTTACTTATATATCTCATAGTGAATTCTGTTTCAATGACAACATCTAAAATATCATCTTTTACATTTTCCAAATCACTAACAAATAATATGTGCATAATACTATTAATTGTTTTAAAATGTCCAATTCCTCTTTCTTTCATCCAATGATAAATAAAATCAACTACAAATGAATGAATATTATTTTCATCAATTTCTAATGATTTGGAAGAAACGTCTTTAATAAATTCATCATAGTCTTCTAAAAAAGTTTTATTAAATAATATAATAGATAAAGGAGTATTGAATTGAAAAGGTCTATTTCTCCATGTACTTGGTATATTTTCAATAAGATCTTTATTATTATTATATTTTTTTATATCATAACTACAAGCTATACCCCAGTCAATTATTTTAGGTTCTACATTATTTTTTCCTATTAAAATATTAGAATCTTTAATATCACAATGATAAATGTTTAATTTATTCATAGGCAAAATGCCTTTTTGAAATAACTCAATTAGTGAATTATTCAATTGAATCATTATTTTACTTGAAGAATAACTTAAAATAAAATCACCTAATTCTATTCCACCGTCAGGAATATTTAATGCAAGTAATTTATCTAACGAATCATTTATATTTTTCTTTGTAATATCTGATTTTTTTAATGCAGTACAATTTTTGAAATTTGTCATATCTTTATTGGTTAAAGGTGCAGGTTCACAAATAGAAAAACCATCTACCATAAAATATTTAGAATAATTTGGAATTTTTTGTAAAAAAGGTCTAATTTCTTTAATTTCATTAAATTCAGCAATAGCGTGTTTTGTAGTCAATAATTTAGTTACTTTGTTTTTATCTCTTTCATCTGTTTTAGCATTTTTACATAATAAGGCAGGTTTAAATATACATCCAAACCCACCTGAAGCAATTAATTTACCCCCATCTCTTTTTCTTTTTTTAATAATTTTTTTAGTTACTGATTTTTTATTTTTTCTTGTTTGGAACATACCGTTATTATATTATATAGTTATTATTTATCATACAAATAATAGATTATTCCTATAATAATCAATAAAAGAAAAAAATAAATGATTTTCTCTCTAATCCTATAAAATTCTTTGAATTTTATTTCTTTTGGTTTATATTCATCATAATAACTTACATAAAAATCGTTTAATGACATTTTTGGTTTTTCTAATTTTTCATTTATTTTATTATGAATAAAATGCATCCAACGAATAAATGCATCTCTAGAATCTAAATAAGGAGAGACAGGATAAATATCTATTAATTTACTAAATTCAGATGATATATTTTCAATTGGAAGAAAGAGTGGAATATTTTGTACAAAATCATAATATTTTTTTTTGGTTACAGCATTAGGATAATGTGGATATGTCATAGAAATAGTATGTAAAAAAAACCAAAAATGTGGTCCCCATACTTTTGGATCTAAAGTCATTACAGTAAAATAATATAAAAAGATATCTAATTAAACATAACTATTTAATTTAAGAATAAATTCTGAAATGAATAAAAATAATTTATGTAATAATTGTGGGAAACAAGGACATTTATTTCATCAATGTAAATTACCTATCACTAGTTACGGTATTATTTTATTTCGTTCTAGTGATAAAGGATTACAATTTTTAATGATTCGTAGAAAAGATAGTTTCGGGTATATAGATTTTATAAGAGGAAAATATTCACCATATAACATTGAACAATTACAAGACATTATTAATGAAATGTCTACTACTGAAAAAGAAAGAATAATGAACGAAAAATTTGATAATTTATGGAAAATGATGTGGGGAAATACATCTAATATTCAATATAGAAATGAAGAATCAACCTCTAATAAAAAGTTTGATAGTATAAAAAATGGAATCATTATTAATAACGAAAAAATTACATTAGAAAATTTAATAAAATCAAGCAATTCTAATTGGTCAGAAACAGAATGGGAATTTCCTAAAGGAAGACGCAATTATCAAGAAAAAGATTTAGATTGTGCATTAAGAGAGTTTGAAGAAGAAACTGGAATTATGAGAAAAAATGTAAATATTATTGAAAATATACTTCCTTTTGAAGAAATCTTTATTGGAACAAATTATAAATCTTATAAACATAAATATTTTTTAGGTTGTTTAAATGAAGATATCTATGAAACAAGTGAAAATAATATGCAAGATTATCAAAAAACAGAGGTAAGTAAAATGGAATGGAAAAATTTAGATGAATGTTTAACTTCTATACGACCATACAATTTAGAGAAAAAAAAATTAATTTCTAATATTTATAAAGTATTACAAGAATATAGATTATATTAACAATATATAAGTATATGTCAAATAAGTCTGTGATAGATAATATTAAAAAACATATAGATTTATCTCCTACTATATCTTCTACTACAGGAGTTCTTCCAATTAAAACGCCTACTAATTTTCCAATTTCTTCTTCAGTATCAACTACTAGTCCTTTTAAAGAAGAAGATAATATAAAATCAAAATCAACTGGGAATACATTACTAGAGAAATCGTCATCTATAATAAATAATATTGAATCTCAAATAGAAAAAATTATTCCTGTTTCTAAAACAATGGAAGTTATTGATGATGTTGTTAATAAATCATCTCCTATAATCAATAGCATTAAAAATAATATGGAAGAAATGATTCCCATAACTAAAAAAAAAATAAAAATAGTTGATACATTTAAGAAAGATCAAGAAGAATTAAAAAAATTATATGTAATGAATAGTTGTAATAAATTAAATTTTTCAAAGGAATGTAATGCTTTTTTACTGAAAAAAGAATTATTGCAACATATGGAATTAGAAAATAAAAAAGAAGAAAATAAAGAAAATCCTATTTTATATCCATTATTAGATGATCCATCTTTTAACATTAAAATTGCAGAAAAAAAAGAGTTTAATGATACAAAATATGATGGCAATGTGTATGATATTAAAACTCATTCAGAATTATTAAGTAAAGCTGATTTTGAATTGCAACCTCATCAAGCTTTTGTAAAGAATTTCTTATCCTTTCAAACGCCTTATAATAGTTTATTATTATACCATGGTTTAGGAACAGGTAAAACTTGTTCTGCAATAGGTGTATGCGAAGAAATGCGTAACTATATGAAACAATTAGGAATATCTAAACAAATTATTATTGTTGCATCTCCTATTGTTCAAGATAATTTTCGTTTACAGTTATTTGATGAGAGAAAATTAAAACAAGTGAATGGATTATGGAGTATAAAAGGGTGTATTGGAAATAAATTAATAAAAGAAATAAATCCTACTGATCTAAAAGGTATTTCTAGAGAGAAAATGATTAGTCAAATAAATCATTTGATTAATGCTTCTTATTTATTTTTAGGTTATGATAAATTTGCAAATTATATTATTCGTGTAGCAAATGTTGAATCCGAATCATACAAGACAACAAAAGAAAAAAATATGAAAATGATTAAAAATTTTAAAAATGAATTTAATGATCGTTTAATAGTAATTGATGAAGTGCATAACATTCGTATGACAGAAGATAATGAAAATAAAAAAGTAGCTCTTCATTTAATGCAATTAGTCAAATATGTAGATAATATGAGATTATTGTTACTATCTGCTACTCCAATGTATAATAGTTATAAAGAAATCATATGGTTATTAAATTTAATGAATATTAATGATAGACGTGCAACAGTACAAATTAAAGACATATTTGATAAAGACGGTAATATAAAAGAAACTGGTAAAGAATTATTAATTCGTAAAGCAACTGGATATATATCTTTTATTCGTGGAGAGAATCCTTATACATTTCCATATAGAGTATATCCAAAAGATTTCTCTCCTGAATATACTTTTAAAAATATAAATTATCCTTTATTTCAGATGAATGGAAAAGAAATAAAAAAAGAAAGATCTTTAAATATTTTAGATGTTTTTTTAGTAAATATAGGAAATTATCAATCATTGGGATATAAATATATTATTTATTATTTGAAAAAAAAGAAGTTTGTTGTGACTACAAAAAAAGGTGTAGAGAGAATTATGCCTACTTTTGAAAATATGGAATCTTTTGGTTATACTTTATTACGTGTTCCTATGGAAGCATTAAATATTGTTTATCCAATAGATGATTTAAAAGAAAAAGTAAAAGAAATTGATTCTTTAGAAGAAGAAGAAGAAAAAGAAGGAGTAATAGAGTATGAGGAAGAAGAAGGACAAGATACATCTGTGGAAATAAAAGGTGGAGAGAATAATACATTAGGAATAGATCCGAGTGAAATAACTGGAAAAAAAGGTTTGTCTAGAATAATGAGTTATGTAGATGTAATTTCGCCACCTGAAAAAGGTTCTTTTGATTATAGAGCAAATACATTGAAAAAATACGGACGTATTTTCTCTCTTAATGAAATTGGTAAGTATAGTAGTAAAATCAAAAATATTATAGAAAATGTATTAAAAAGCGAAGGTTTAATTTTGATATATTCTGAGTATATTGATGCAGGATTAATTCCTATTGCATTAGCATTAGAAGAAGTTGGATTTACTCGTTTTGGTGACAGAACAAACTCTTTTTTCAAAAATGCTCCACCAAAGAGTAATAATAAACTAACGGTTAATATGCGTTATTCTATGATTACAGGAGATACTAGAATCTCTCCTAATAATGATTTTGAAATGAAAGCTTTAACATCAGAAGAAAATAAAAATGGAAATAAAATAAAAGTTATATTGATTTCTAAAGCAGGTGCTGAAGGATTAGATTTTAAATTTATTCGTCAAGTACATATATTAGAACCTTGGTATAATATAAATCGTATTGAACAAATTATTGGAAGAGCAGTTCGTAATTTTAGTCATAAAGATTTACCTTTTGAAAAAAGAAATGTACAAATATTTATGTATGGTACTATTTTAGATAAAAATAAACAAGAAGCGGCAGATTTATATGTTTATCGTAGCGCTGAATTAAAAGCGATTCAAATTGGTAAAGTAAGTCGTATATTGAAAGAAACAGCAGTAGATTGTATTATTCATCATGATCAAACGAATTTTACACAAGAAAATATTTCTAATTTATTAAATGAAAAAGTATTACAAGTTTTATCAGATGGAAACACTATAGAAGATTTTAAAGTTGGTGATCAACCTTTTTCTTCAACGTGTGATTATATGGCTAATTGTTATTATGATTGTAAGCCAAATAAAATTATTAACTCAGAATTGAATGAAGATACATATAATGAATCTTTTATTTTACTGAATTCTGAAAAAATAATTCAAAAAATTAAAATGCTTTTTAAAGAAAGTTTTTTTTATAAAAAAAAATCATTAATAAATAAAATAAATATACCAAAACCTTATCCATTGGTACAGATATATGCAGCATTAACACAGATGATAGAAGATAGAAATGAATTTATAATAGATAAATATGATCGTGTAGGAAATTTAATAAACATTGATGAATATTATTTATTTCAACCAAGTGAATTATCTTTTAAAAATATTTCTCTTTTTGATAGATCTGTTCCTATAGATTATAAACACGATAAGATTCAATTTGAAATTAAAAAAGATAAGGGTAATAAGTTAGATAATATAGATAATATAGATAATATTGAAAAAGAACAAGAAAAGAAAGAAGAAACAAATGAAAAGGAAGAAAAGAAAGAAGAAACAAATGAAAAGGAAGAAAAAGAGAGAAAAAAAGATGTAATTGAAAAGGCAATTAAAAGAGCAAATAGAATTGGTGAAAAAATATTGCAAGATTTAGAAGATAATTTTGATATAGCAAGAGAGTTTACTAAACAAAATAAAACAGTACCAAGAGGAGACGATAATTGGTATAAACACTGCGGTATAATTATTAGAAAAATGAGTGAAGATAAATTTCCTATTCATCTTTTATTTGATTTTCTAGTAGAACATATAATTGATTCTTTATTATTTCATGATAAATATGAATTATTAAAATACTTATTTACAAAAACAGTAATAGATGAATTAACATTTGAAGGTCTTGTTAAAAAGTACTTTATGAAAAAAATAATTAGAGGAGATAGTAAAATAACAGCAATTATTTTATTTGATCAAAATGTTAGAAAAATATTAATTTACGATGAAAATAAAAATGTGTGGAAGGAAGGAGAACCAGAAGATGAGAGAGAAGTTAGTAAAATATTTAAAGATACTTATTCTATAAATATGAATGATTTCAATAATTTAGTAGGTTTTATTGGTTATGATACTAAAAGTAATTATTATGTATTTAAAGTTAGAGATATATTAATGAAAAGACATTCTGGTGCAAGATGTGATGAAGCAGGTAAAGCAAAAACAATTGATCTTTTAAATAGAATTATTGGAAATGAAAAGTATAGTAAAGAGAATACAAAAGGCATTGTTCAAATAGAGTTATGTATATTACAAGAATTTATTATGAGATATTATAATGAAACAAACAAAAATGATAAAATATGGTTTTTAAATCCAGAGTTAGCACTTTTGTATAATTTTTAGAGCAAC
>Ga0209550_10000496_pt1 | contig 37162 bp, 35 predicted proteins | sample LauGreSuBDMM15SN_2_FD_187567 | JGI IMG/M metagenome (GOLD analysis project Ga0209550, IMG submission 187567) | Freshwater lake microbial communities from Lake Michigan, USA - Su13.BD.MM15.SN (SPAdes) (version 5) | ecosystem: Environmental > Aquatic > Freshwater > Lake | place: Lake Michigan... | reverse complement strand
CCGCCGCCCCCTTGGCCGAAGCCCGCGCCCTGCTGGAAGACTTGGGCGCTTTGGATCAAGGCCGCATCACCCCCCATGGTCGCAGCCTTGCGGCCCTGCCGCTGCATCCCCGTTTGGCGCATATGCTGCTGTTGGCAGGCCCCGCCGCCGCTCCCCTCGCCGCCCTTCTGGAAGAACGCGATCCGTTGCGTGGCGCGCCCCCCGATCTCGCGCTGCGCCTCAAAGCGATCACCGACCTGCGCGGATATGAAGCCGATCACCCTTGGCCCGCCAACCGCCCCGTGCTTGAGCGCATCCGCACTGAGGCCAAACGTCTGACCCGCGCCCTGTCAACCGACACGGCACAAGCCCCGCCCGAACCCCTCAGCCTTGGCCAAATGGCAGCCCTCGCCTATCCTGACCGTATCGGCCTGCGCCGCAAGGGCGATGCGCCGCGTTGGGTTCTGTCGGGCGGCAAAGGTGCTGTGATGGAGGCCGGAACCCCGCTTTCTGGCGCGCGCTTCCTTGTTGCCACCGACCTTGACGGCGACCCGCGTGAAGCCAAAATCCGCCAAGCCGTAGCCATCAGCGAAGCCGACCTGCGCGGCCTGTATGCCGATCGCCTGAACTGGCGCGACATCTGCGAATGGTCGCGCCGTGATGGCCGCATCCTCGCCCGCCGCCAGCAAGCCCTAGGCGCCTTGGTGCTAGACGAACGCCCGTGGGACGCCCCGCCCGACGCCATCGCCCGCGCCGCCTTTGACGGCCTACGTGCCCTTGGTTTGCCATGGACGCTCTTGGCCCGCCGCTTGCGCGCCCGCATGGCGCTGGCCCAAGGCGCAGGCTGGCCCGATGTGACCGATGCTGCTCTTCTGGCCGATCCCGCGTGGCTTTTGCCCTTCTTAACCCGCATCAAGACCGAAGCCGACCTCAAATCCCTTGACCTGAGCGAACCGCTCAAATCCTTGCTGACATGGGACCAACAGGCCGAAATGGACCGTCTTGCCCCCGCCGCCTTTGAAACCCCCTTGGGCCGCAAAGTGCCCATCGACTACGACGGTGAAGCCCCCGCCATCGAACTGCGCCTGCAAGAGATGTTCGGCGTGACCGTGCATCCCGTGGTAGGCCAAATGCGCTTGCCCTTGCGGGTGACGCTGCTGTCACCGGGGCAAAAGCCCTTGCAAGTGACAATGGATATTCCGGGTTTCTGGCGCTCCTCCTATGCCGATGTGCGCAAGGATATGCGCGGCCAATATCCCCGCCACCCTTGGCCCGAAGACCCGACGCAAGCCGAACCCACCCTGCGCGCCAAGCCGCGTGGCACCTAAGCGCCGCGTGACAAAGTCGCTGGCCTTGGGCATTGTCGCCCCAAAGCCGAGGTGCCCATGACCGCCTATCCCCATCTGTTGCAACCCTTTTCCCTTGGCTCTTTAACGCTGAAAAGCCGCGTGGTGATGGGGGCGATGCACACGGGCCTTGAAGAACGCGGCGATTGGGCTGCTGCCGCTCGCTTTTATGCGCGGCGCGCACAGGGTGGGGTGGGGCTTATCATCACAGGCGGGGTTGCTCCGAATCCCGAAGGTGCCGTCTTTCCTGCTGCCTGCCGCCTAGATACCGCGCAGGATGTGGCAAACCACACTGAGATTACAGCCGCAGTTCATGCCGAAGGTGGGCTGATTGCCATGCAGATATTGCACGCCGGTCGCTATGCGCGCGGGGCAGATTGCGTCTCAGCCTCGGCCATCAAATCCCCCATTTCGCCCTTCGCCCCGATAGCGCTGGATGAAACAGGCATCGAAAAGCAAATCGCCGATATCGCCGCTTGCGCCCTGCGCGCCCAAGAGGCAGGCTATGACGGGGTCGAGGTGATGGGGTCGGAAGGTTATTTCCTCAACCAGTTCACAGCCCCACGCGTGAACCGCCGCACCGATGGCTGGGGCGGATCGCCCGCCGCGCGGATGCGGCTGCCCTTGGCCGTGGTCGACCGTATCCGCAAAGCGGTTGGGCGTGATTTCATGGTGATCTACCGCATCAGTCTGGCGGATCTCGTGCCCGACGGCAGCCTGTGGGAAGACACGGTGGCGCTGGCCAAAGCCCTTGCCCCGCAGGTGGATCTCTTCACCTCGGGCTTTGGCTGGCACGAATCCCGTGTGCCCACCATCGCGGCCTCTGTCCCACGCGGGGCCTTTGTGGGCCTGACAGCGCGCCTGCGCCAGAACGTCAGCGTTCCCGTAGTTGCCGCAAACCGCATCAACACCCCCGAACTGGCCGAGGCGATCTTGGCCAATGGCCAGGCTGACCTTGTGGCCTTGGCAAGACCCCTGCTGGCCGACCCCGATTTTGTCGCCAAAACTCGCGCCGGAAGGTCCGCCGCCATTGCCCCCTGCATCGCGTGCAACCAAGCCTGCCTTGACCACACCTTCGCGGGCAAACTGGCCACTTGCCTCGTCAATCCCGCCGCCTGCCGCGAGGCAGAGTATGATCCCACCCCCGCAGCGCGCGCCCTGACCATCGCCGTCGTAGGTGGCGGCGCTGCAGGCATGGCCTGTGCGATCACTGCAGCCAAGCGCGGCCAAAAGGTCGTTTTGTTCGAACAGGCCAAGTCCTTGGGTGGCCAAATGAACCTCGCCGCCCGCGTGCCGGGCAAGGAAGAGTTTGCGGGCCTTCTGGCGTGGTTTGAACACCAGCTCTTAGATGCGGGCGTGGAACTGCGCCTAGGCCAAAGTGCCACCCCCGAAACCCTGCGCGGCTTTGACAAGGTCGTTCTGGCCACCGGCCTTATCCCGCGCCGCCTTGATCTTATGGGCACCCAAAACGCCCCCGACTACGCCCAAATGCTGATGGGCCGCCCCCTTGGACAACGCGTCGCCGTCATTGGCGCGGGGGGCATTGGCTTTGATGTCGCCACAGCTCTGGTCACGCAAGGCCCGCAAAACTGGGCCCGCGACTGGGGCTTGGGCGATCCCTCGACAAGGGCGGGAGGTCTCAGTGATCCTGCCCCCATTCAATCGGGCCGTCAGGTCTGGCTCCTCCAACGCAAAGCTGAAAAGCCGGGCAAGGGCTTGGGCAAAACCACCGGTTGGATCCACCGCGCCCATCTTGCCGCCAAGGGTGTGCAAATGTGGGGCGGTGTCACCTATCAGCACTTTGACGCCCAAGGCTTGCACATTCTGCGCGATGGGCAGCCCCAAATCCTGCCGGTTGACGATGTGGTGATCTGCACTGGCCAAGACGCCGACGTGACGCTTGCCACAGCCCTAACTGCCGCCCAAATCCCCCATCACCTGATCGGCGGCGCTGCGGATCCGCGTGAGATCGACGCCAAGCGCGCCATCGATGAAGGCACCCGCCTCGGCCTGTCTCTTTAACCCCCTTACCCGCTTTCATGCGTGCCCAAATATCCCGGGGGGCAGGCAAGGCCTGCGGGGCAGCGCCCCAGCAAAGGCGCAGGTAGGGCGACCCATTCAACCCAAGTGACACCTTGTGGCCCCCGCCGCTCTTATGTAACAGATTTATGACAATTTCTTAAAGGTCGCCCCCCATGAGCTTGCCTATCCTGCTGGCTGTCCTTGGGTCGGCCTTGCTCCACGCCCTTTGGAACGCGCTGATCAAGACGGGAACCTCGCGCTTGGGCGCCACTGTCATCCTGTCCTTGGGCGAGGTGCCGATTGGCTTGGCTGTGGCGCTGTTTTGCAAGGCCCCGACATGGCAGGTCATGCCTTGGGTCATAGCCTCGGGCTGCACGCATTTCTTTTACAAGTTCTTTCTGACCTATGCCTATGCGCGTGGCGACCTAAGCCGCGTCTATCCTTTAGCGCGCGGCACAGCCCCTTTGCTTGTGGGTTTGATCTCGGCCGGTTTTCTGGCCGAACCGCTGACGCTGCACCAATTTGCTGGGATCATGCTGCTCGGTTTTGGCATTTTGATGATGGCGGGCGGGGTGATTTTTGGTGATGAGAACCGCAAGATGATCCCCTTTGCCTTGGGATCGGCCGTGGCAACCGCGCTTTACACCCTGATTGACGGGCACGGCGCACGGGTGTCGGGGGATGCGGTGGGCTATGTCGCTTGGGTCTTTATCGCCGATGGGGGATTTTTTGCAGCAGGCATTTTGGCGTGGAAGGGCACGGCCATTCTGCCACCTTTTGGCAAACCGTGGCGGGCAGGATTGATTGCGGCGGCGGCGTCTTATGCGGCTTACGGGATTTCGGTTTGGGCCATGACCGTGGCCCCGATTGCCTTGGTGGCCGCCTTGCGCGAAACCTCAATCCTTTTTGCCGTGCTGATTGGCTGGCTGTTCTTTGCCGAAAAGATCAGCCGCGCCAAGGCACTGGCAGCTCTTGTCATCATATTTGGCGTTCTTCTAACGCGGCTTTAAGACAAGCTGTCCGAGGGGTTGGACGGAAAAATCTGCTGCGCCATGCCTGCAAATGTCAGGTAAAGCGAGGACAGGATCAGCCCCCAATGGGCGATGAGCCCCTCGTTAAAGTCCAGCCACGCGGCATTGGCAGCACAGGCCAGCCACACAATCGCCATGCCAAGGTTCAAGCCATGCCAGCGCGGGGTGCGGGTGGGGTGCACAAACTTCAGGTTCAAGAACATCGCCACCGTCAGGGCAATGACGGTGACCAGCACCACGATATGGGGCGGCTCAACCGCGAACAGCACCAAGATCACCATGTTCCAACAGGCTGGAAAGCCCGCAAAACTTTTGTCCTTTGTCTTCATCCGCGTGTCAGAAAAATAAATCACTGACCCGTAGATGATCACCATGATCGCGGCCAAACCTGTCCACCCCGGTAGCATCCCTTTGGTGTACAAGGCATAGGCGGGAATAAAGACATAGGTCAGGTAATCGACGATCAGGTCCATCAAGACCCCATCATAGGTCGGCCAATTGGACACCGTGTCATAGCGCCGCGCCAAGGGCCCGTCGATGCCGTCAACGATCAGGGCCACCACGAGCCATAGGAACATCATGCTCCACTTGCCCTCGACAGCGGCCAGCATGGCCAGCATCGACAAGACCGATCCTGTCGCCGTCAAAAGGTGAACCATCAGGGCTTTGATCCGCATATCCATAAGCGCTTCTTGGCCGAAATACAGCGGTCTTGCAAGCGCGGGGTAGAATTTTGCGCGGCCCTTCGGGATCGGTCGGGCGGGGCGTGGCCGTTAGCCGCCGCGTTGCGCCCGCGGATGGGCGTGTTCGTAAACCTCCATCAGGCGGGCGGTATCCACGGCGGTATAGGCCTGCGTCGTCGATAGCGAGGCATGGCCCAACAACTCTTGAATGGCGCGCAGATCACCGCCTACGGCCAAAAGATGGGTGGCAAAGGAATGGCGTAGCGCGTGGGGCGTGGCAGTGGCGGGTAGCCCAAGGCGCAAACGCGCCTGCTCCATCGCCTTAGCAATCAGGCGTGGGTTCAAGGCCCCACCCCGCGCGCCGCGAAACAGTGGGGCGTCGCGCTCCAGTGGATAGGGGCACAGCCGCAGATATTCGGCCACAGCCTCGCGCGTCACGGGCAACACTGGCACAAGCCGGTCTTTGTCGCCCTTGCCCCGAATGCGCAGCACATCGGGCAGGGGGTGGGCTGCGCCCGTTAGGCCCAAGGCTTCGGAAATCCGCAGACCGCAGCCGTAAAGCAAAGTGACCACTGCCGTATCGCGCGCGCCGATCCAATCTTGGCGGGCATAGATGCCAATATCGTCCAAGACATCTTGCGCCCCCTCTACGCTCAGGGGGCGGGGCAGAGTGCGCGAAAACTTTGGGCTGCGGGCTGACAAAACCGTTGTGGCATCAAACCCATGCTGCTGCGACAGCCAGCCCAGAAAGTTCTTCACCGCCGACAAAGACCGCGCCAAAGACCGCGCCGATAGGCCCCGCCCGCGTTCTGCCGCCATCCATGCGCGCAGATCGGTGTGGGGCAGGGCGTCCAAAGCGCCCAAGCCTTCGCCCGCGCCGTGGTGCTGTGAAAGGAAAGCCAAGAAGCCGCGCAGGTCGCGGTCATAGGCCTGCACTGTCTTGTCCGACGCGCCGTGCAACCCGCTGAGGTGCTGCAACCAGCGCGAAAGCGCTTCGGCTTGGGCGGCGGAAAAGGCCGTTAGTTCAGCCATTTTCGCATCAGCCGTTCAAAGACGCTGGCAAAGAATTGCAACAGGTCCGTCCCATGCGCGGGTTTAAATTGGTTGGGGTCAGCAGCCCCCAAGGCCAGCAGCGCAGGCAAGCGCCCCGGCCCAAGGTCAAGTGCCAAAAGCGCCTCAGAGCCCATCTGACCCTCTGCCACCCCATAGATAGGCGCCAAGTCGGGCACAACTTGCCGCAGGACTACGGTCTTGGTGGGTGTGCCGCGCCCAAGGCTTAGGTAGTCAGCCACAAAGCCCGCGGGCATGATCTGCAAAGTGTCAGAGATCTGACCCAAGGCACTTTCCCCCTCGGCCCGCGATTCCAGCACCAGTCGCAGCCGATCCACCCGAAGGGTGGCTGCGATCGTGCCGTTCAGGGCCGCCAGAAAACTTGCGAAATCCATCGGTTCCAGCAATTGCAAAATCGCACGGTTGACCTGATTGCTGCCCGCCAAGTTTTCATAAGCCGCGGAAATCACGCTGCGGTGGGTGTCTTCTAATCGATCCAACCGCTGCTCAAGGCGCTCCATCGCAAGACCGCGTAGATCAACGATATTGCCGCCCAGCGTGCGCTCATGGGCGTCGATCAGCGCTTGCATGACGGCGGGGTCATCCAACAGGGCCTCTGGCTTGGCCAAAATCTGGTCGCGGGTGTCGGGGTCCATCATCTCAACCATCTCGTCTTAAGGTGCAGCCCCTAATTACAACCGATCCGCGCCCCTGTCGCCCCCGCAAATGTGCAAAGGGGTGTGGGTGAGTCCCTCTTGCCACAGGGTTTCTCTTTCATCTCGGCACAAATAATTCTGGGCGTGCGGCAGACTGGCCCCCGCTTGGGCCACGGGGCTTGCACGGCACAGATCGGGCGGATAGGCCAAGGGTTACGCATCAGGGGGCAATCGTGGCAGAGCGGGTCTATGCAGCGGGCGAGCGGATCGGGGTTCTTACCTGCGAACCCATTGGCCGTGTGCTGGACTATTTGGCCCCCGAAGGCGGGTGTGGGGACGGTGATTTTCTGCAAGTGCCCTTGGGCCCGCGCCGTGTTTTGGGCGTGGTCTGGGGCAAAGGCGAAGGGTCTTTCGACCTTGCCAAACTGCGGTCTGCTGGCCCCTTGCTGGAAGCCGCCCCGATGCGGGCCGAGATGCGGGCTTTTCTGACCCGCGCGGCCGATTACACCCTGACCCCTTTACCCGCCATGCTGCGCTTGGCCACCCGCGCGCCAGGGCTGGGCCTGCCCCCCGCCACGCGCCGCATCTACCGCTTGGCCAGTGCGGCAGTGCCCAACCGCCTGACCGATGCGCGCCATAAAGTGGTCGAGGCGTTGCGCCTGCATGGCCAAGTGCCCGTGATCCTCTCAGAACTCGCTGAACTGGCCGATGTCAGCACGTCGGTCATCAAGGGCCTCGTGAAGGCTGGCGTGTTGCTGGAAGAAGACGCGCCCAAAGACCTGCCCTATCCCCTGATGGACCCGAACCGATCGGCGCGGTTGGCAGGCGACCAGATTGCCGCAGGGGCGGCCCTGCAAGCGGCTGTGGACAAGGGCGGCTATGGCACAACGCTGCTGAAAGGTGTCACAGGCTCGGGCAAGACCGAAGTTTATCTGGAAGCCGTGGCCGCCACCCTGCGTAAAGGCCAACAGGCCTTGGTGCTTTTGCCCGAAATCGCCCTGACCGGCGATTTTCTGGCCCGTGTCGAAGCCCGCTTCGGCGTCAAACCGGGCGAGTGGCATTCCGGCATGACCGCCACCGAACGCCGCCGTCTGTGGCGCATGACAGCCGAAGGTGGCGTGGGCCTTGTGGTCGGCGCGCGCTCTGCCTTGTTTCTGCCCTTCCGTGATCTTGGCCTGATCGTGGTCGATGAAGAACATGACACGTCCTATAAGCAGGAAGAGGGTGTGCTGTATCACGCCCGCGACATGGCGGTGCTGCGGGCCTCGATCCTTGGCTGTCAGGTGGTGCTGTCGTCTGCCACGCCCAGCCTGGAAAGCTGGGCCAATGCGCAAGCGGGCAAATATACGCGGATTGATCTTGGCGCACGCTTTGGCGTGGCCGAACTGCCCGCGATGCACACGATTGATATGCGCGCGCAAAAGCTGCCCGCTGATCGGTGGATTTCCGACCCTTTGGCGCAAGCGGTCGCGGCGCGGGTGGCCAAGGGCGAGCAAAGCTTGCTGTTTCTGAACCGTCGCGGTTTTGCGCCCGTTACCCTTTGCCGCGCTTGCGGGCATCAGGTCGGCTGTGACGATTGCGATGCGCGGATGGTGGAGCATCGGTTCCTTAAGCGGTTGGTCTGCCACCAATGCGGGGCCACCAAACCCATCCCCACCGCCTGTCCGACCTGCGGTGTTGTGGGCCGCATGGCCCCTGTCGGCCCGGGCGTTGAACGTTTGGCCGAAGAGGTGGTGGCCCGCTTTCCTGAGGCGCGCCTGGCGGTGCTGTCGTCAGACCTCTTCACCTCGGCCCGCGCGCTGAAAGAGGAAATCCAGCGCATCGCCGAAGGGGCGGCAGACATTATCATTGGCACCCAGATCGTTGCCAAAGGCCACAACTTCCCCCTGCTGACGCTGGTGGGGGTGATTGACGCCGACCTTGGTCTGCAAGGATCAGACCTGCGCGCCGCCGAACGCACGTTCCAACTGATCCGTCAGGTTGCAGGCCGCGCGGGGCGGGCTGAACTGCGCGGCACGGCCCTGCTGCAAACCTATCAGCCAGACCATCCGGTGATTGCGGCCATTCTGGGCGGCGATGAAGAGGCGTTCTGGTCCGCCGAAGCGGCCGAACGCCGTGCGGCCAACGTGCCACCCTATGGCCGGATGGCGGGGATCATCCTTTCCTCGCCCGATGTAACCCAAGCTTTTGATTTCGGGGCTGAACTTGCCCGCCGTGACGGCCCCTTGCGCCGGATCGGGGCCAGCGTTTATGGGCCGGCACCTGCCCCGATTGCGCGGGTGCGTGGGCGTCATCGCGTGCGCTTGCTGGTCAAAGCCGACAAAACGGCGCCCCTGCAAGCAGCCCTGGCGGAATGGGTGGGCCAGCTTAAGCTGCCCACCAACTTGCGCCTTGCCATCGACATCGACCCGCAAAGCTTCTTCTGAGAAGTTGGGCCCTAGCTGTAAAGCGACACAGGCGCGCCAGCCAAAGCCGACACGTTCAGCAATCCGCGCACCGTGATCGACGGGGTGACGATATGCGCCTTATTGCCCATGCCCATCAAGATCGGCCCAACCTCCAGCCCGCCCGCTTTCAGCTTTAACATATTGCGCGCGGCGTTGGCGGCATCGGTATAGCCAAAGATCACGATATTGGCAGGCCCTTTCAGGCGCGAGTTGGGAAAGATCCGCTCGCGCAGGTCTGGGTCAAGGGCGGCATCAAGGCTCATCTCGCCTTCATACTCAAAGTCGCACTCGTGGGCGTCCAAAATCTCCATCGCGGCGCGCATTCTGCGGCCTGAATCGCTGTCAAGGTTGCCAAAGTTCGAATGCGAACAGAGCGCCATCTTCGGCTCCACCCCAAAGCGGCGGGCATGGCGGGCAGCGCCCATGGCGGTGGCGGCGATTTGGTCGGGCGATGGAATGGGGTTGACCTGTGTGTCGGCCACAAAAAGCGGGCCGTCTTCCAAGATCATCAACGACAGCGCCCCCAAAGGATGCCGCCCGCCGCGCGCCAGAACTTGGCGCACGTCGTTCAAATGCCCTAGATATTGGCCAAAAACCCCGCAAATCAGACTGTCGGCATCGCCGCGATGCACGGCGATGGCGGCGATTGCAGTGGAATTGGTGCGCAACACGGCGCGGGCTGTATCGGGGGTTACGCCTTGGCGTTCCAGCAGTTGGTGATAGCTGCTCCAATACTCGCGATAGCGCGTATCACTTTCGGGGTTCACCACGGCAAAGTCGCGGTCGGGCCGGATCGTCAGACCAAAGCGTTCGCAGCGTGCGGCCATCACCTCGGGGCGGCCGATCAGGATTGGCTTAACGGTCATTTCTTCCAGCATCGCACTCGCGGCGCGCAAAACGCGCTCATCCTCGCCCTCGGCAAAGATGATACGGCGGCTGGATTGGCGGGCGACATCGAACACAGGTCGCATGATCAGCGCCGATTTGAACACCGACCCATCCAGCGTATGACGGTAAGCGGCCAGATCGGCGATGGGGCGAGTGGCAACGCCGCTGTCCATCGCGGCCTTGGCCACAGCGCTAGCGACCACGCCAATCAAACGCGGATCAAAGGGTTTGGGGATCAGATAATCCGCCCCGAACGACAGCTTTTCGTCAGAATAAGCGGCAGCGGCCTCGGCACTGGTTGTGGCACGGGCAAGGGCTGCGATGCCCTCGATGCAGGCAAGCTGCATCTGGTCGTTGATCGTGGTGGCCCCCACATCCAAAGCTCCGCGAAAGATAAAGGGGAAGCACAGCACGTTGTTGACTTGGTTGGGAAAATCGCTGCGCCCTGTGGCGATGATGGCATCGGGCACGGCAGCGCGCACCACATCAGGCAGGATTTCGGGGCTGGGATTGGCCAAAGCAAAGACGATGGGGCGGGGTGCCATCTTTCGCACCATATCCGCCGTCAACACACCGGGGCCCGAGAGGCCAAGGAACAGATCGGCGTCCTTGATCACATCGTCTAAGGTGGCAGGTGCGGTGCCTTGGGCGTATTCGGCCTTTTGATCAGTCATCTGATCAACACGGCCTTTGTAAACCAGCCCCGCCAGATCGCAGAGCCACACGTTGTCGCGCCGCACGCCCAACTTCAGCAGCATATTCAGGCAGGCAATGCCCGCAGCCCCGCCACCTGTCGAGACGATCTTGATATCTTCAAACCGCTTGCCCGCCACATGCAGCGCGTTGGTGGCGGCAGCACCCACCACAATCGCCGTGCCGTGCTGGTCGTCGTGAAAGACCGGAATGTTCATCTTTTCGCGGCAGAGTTTTTCCACGATAAAGCAATCCGGCGCCTTGATGTCTTCCAGATTGATCGCGCCAAAGGTCGGTTCCAGCGCACAAACGATGGCGGCCAGCTTTTCGGGGTCAGATTCGTTCAACTCGATATCAAAGCAGTCGATATTGGCGAATTTCTTGAACAAAACCGCCTTGCCTTCCATCACCGGCTTTGATGCCAGCGCGCCAATATTGCCCAGCCCCAGCACCGCTGTGCCGTTGGTGACAACCCCAACAAGGTTTGCGCGTGAGGTGTAGCGGCTGGCGGTGGACGGATCAGCCTTGATCTCTAAACACGCTTCGGCCACGCCGGGCGAATAGGCCCGTGCCAGATCGCGGCCATTGGCCAAGGGCTTGGTGGCGCGGATTTCTAGCTTACCGGGTTTGGGGAATTCGTGGTAATCTAGGGCTGCTTGGCGGGCGTTGTCTGGGCGCTGCTCGGTCACGGTCGTCTCCTCAACCAACTTTTCTAGAATTGCCCCGAAAGAGCGTTCTGAAAAGTCGGGTCTTTTGTGCATCTCTTTCCCGCGCTTCTTGCAAATGGGGCGGGTCAGCGCCACCATGTCGCAAAGCCAAGGGAATTGAAATGCCAGAAACTAAAGCTGAAACCAAAGCCGAACTTGTCCTGCCAACCACTGATTTGCGCGCTGACCTGCCGTTTTTCACCAAAACGCTGGGGATGCGGATGGATATGATCTATCCGGCCGACAATCCGGCGGTTGCCGTGGTATCGGGCCACGGCTTGCGCCTGCGGCTGGATGCGGCATCAACCGCGCCTGCGGGCCATTTGCGCCTGTTGTCGGACGATTGGGCGAGCGTGGCCGAAGGCGTGCGCGACCTCACCTCTCCGGGCGGCACACAGGTGACGCTGGATGAGTTGAACCCGCCCCTCGTGCTGCCCAAGACCGAGCACGCTTTTGTCGTGCGCCGCTTGGCCGATCAAGCGCCTTGGGTGATTGGCCGTGCAGGCATGATGTACCGTGACCTTGTGCCCAACCGTCTGGGCGGGGCAATGATTGCCAGCCATATCCGCGTGCCTGATGGCAAAGTGCCCGATATGGTGCATTATCATAAGGTGGGCTTCCAGCTGATCTTTTGCATCAAAGGCTGGGTCGATGTGCTTTATGAAGATCAAGGTGGCATTCGGCGCCTGCACGCGGGGGATTGCTTCATCCAGCCCCCCACGATCCGGCACCGCGTTCTGGAGTCTGGCGATGGGATCGAGGTGATCGAAATCGGCGTCCCCGCCGACCACATCACCGAAATCGACCACGAGATGACCCTGCCCAACGCCACCGTGAACCCCGACCGCGTGTGGGAAGGCCAGCGCTTTGTTCATAACGTGGGGGCCACAGGCCATTTCACCCCCTTCCGCATCCCCGGCTTTGAAGCGCGCGACACCACCATCAACGCCAACACCCAAGGCGTAGCCTCGGTTATGGTGGCCCGCCCCACTGGCATAGCCCCATGGACAAAACACGACGGCGACATCCTTTTCACCTTCGTCATGTCTGGTCAGATGACACTGGAAGGCCAAGGCAAAGACCCCTATCGCCTGTCCCCCGGGGACGCCTTTGTCATCCCCCCTGGCCTTGCCACCCGCTACGCCGACACAACCCCCGACCTGCAACTGGTCGAAGTCTCGCTTCCTGGGCACTTTGCCACAACGTTGCTCTGACCCTTTCATATGTGCGCAAATATCCCACGGGGGTGCGGGGGTGTGAAACCCCCGCGTCAAAGGGCGCGCCGCTTGCAAGACCAGCCCATTCAGCCCAAACTCTATCCATGATCCCAGAGGTTCCCATGCTGCTTAAACCTGCTACCGATGTCCGCCTGCGCGCCTATGCCCCCTATTCCCGCTTCAAGGTAGGGGCTGCCATCCGCGCCACCTCGGGAGCCATCCATGTTGGCTGCAATGTCGAAAACGTGGCCTATCCTGAAGGCACTTGTGCCGAGGCGGGTGCGATTGCGGCCATGATTGCGGCGGGCGATACGGCGATTGCCGAAATCCTTGTGATCGCCGACAGCCCCGCCCCCGTGCCGCCCTGCGGCGGGTGTCGCCAGAAGATTGCAGAATTTGCCGCACCGGATGTCAAAGTTACCCTGTGCACCACAGACGGCGCGCAAAAAACCATGACTGTCGCCGAGCTGCTGCCCGGCGTTTTCACCGCCGCCCATATGGCCAAAGCCTGATGGACGCCCGCGCCATCATCGCGCAGATTCGCGACGGCTCTGCTCCGCCGCCTGACCAAATCGCTTGGTTCGCCGCGGGCCTTGCATCGGGCGCGGTCAGCGACGCGCAGGCGGGGGCTTTTGCGATGGCGGTGCTGCTAAAAGGCCTTGGCGAGGCTGGGCGCGTGGCGCTGACCACCGCCATGCGCGACACGGGCCATGTGCTGAAATGGGATCTGCCCGGCCCTGTGATCGACAAACACTCCACCGGCGGCATTGGCGATTGCGTGTCGCTGCTGCTGGCCCCAGCCTTGGCCGCTTGCGGGGCCTATGTGCCGATGATCTCGGGGCGCGGTTTGGGCCATACCGGCGGCACGCTGGATAAGCTGGAAGCCATCCCCGGCTTTCGCACCGGCCTATCCGAGGCGCAGTTGCAGCGGCAAATGGCGCAGATGGGCTGCGCCATCGTTTCGGCCAGCGCTGAAATCGCGCCTGCCGACCGTAGGCTGTATGCCATCCGCGATGTGACGGGAACGGTCGAAAGCATTGATCTGATCACCGCCTCGATCCTGTCCAAGAAACTCGCCGCTGGGTTGGAAGCGCTTGTTTTAGATGTGAAATGCGGCTCTGGCGCCTTTATGAAAACGCTAGAGCAGGCTGAGGCTTTGGCCCGCGCCCTTGTGACCACCGCCCAAGGGGCTGGCTGCATGACCACGGCGCTGATCACTGATATGTCGCAACCCTTGGCCACCGCCGCCGGCAATGCGCTAGAGGTGACCGAGGTGATGGAAACCCTGACCGGCACGTCCGTCAACACCGCCCTGTGGGAAATTGCCGTGGCCTTGGGCGGCGAGGCGCTGGCCTTGGGCGGCTTGGCCCATGACGCTGCTGACGGGGCCAAGCGCATTGCCCAAGTGCTGGAATCAGGCGCTGCCGCCGAGAAATTCGGCCAGATGATCGCTGCCCAAGGCGGCCCTACCGACTTTGTGGACCGCTGGCCAGATCGTTTGCCCGCAGCCACCGTGATCCGCGATGTGCCCTGCTTGGCCGATGGTTTTGTGCGCACCATTGATGGTGAGGCGCTGGGCCTTGCTGTGGTGCGCTTGGGCGGTGGCCGTCAGCGCGAGGGGGATAAGATCAACCCCTCGGTCGGGTTGTCGGAACTGGCGGGGATTGGCGAGCAGATTGGTTTGGGCGAACCGCTGTGCATGGTGCATGCCACCACCGAAGCGCAGGCTGAAGCAGCGATTGCCGCCGTGCAAGCGGCTTATGTGATGGGTGATTTGGCCCCCGACGACCCCGCGCTGATCTTGAAGCGGATCACCTGATGGGCGCTGCCACCAACCGCGCCTTTGTCGTCGTCATGGATTCTGTCGGCTGCGGTGGCGCGCCCGATGCCGCCGATTTTGGCGATGCGGGGGCCAATACCTTGGCCCATATCGCCCAAGCCTGCGCCGCAGGGAAGGCCAATATCGGGCGTGCAGGCCCGCTGCATCTGCCGCATTTGGATGGTTTGGGTCTGGGCGCTGCCATACGCCTCGCCTCGGGCGCTGAAACGCCGGGCCTGTCGCTTGTGCCGCAAGGTCTGTGGGGGGCGGCAACCGAGGTCAGCCGTGGTAAAGACACGCCCTCTGGCCATTGGGAACTGGCAGGGGTGCCCGTGCCGTGGGAATGGGCCTATTTCCCAAACACCGTCCCCGCCTTTCCGCCCGATCTGGTGGCGCTGGTCTGCAAACTGGCGGGAACCGACGGGATCTTGGGGAATTGTCATTCTTCTGGCGTGCCCATCATCGCCCAGCATATCGAGGCGCATCTAAAAACCGGCTGGCCGATCTGCTACACCTCTGCCGACAGCGTGTTCCAGATTGCAGCACACGAGGAAACTTTCGGCCTTGACCGCCTGCTTGAGCTTTGTGCTGACCTAGCGCCCCACCTGCACGCCATGAACGTCGGCCGTGTGATTGCGCGACCCTTTACCGGAACGGCGCAATCCTTTCACCGCACCGCCAACCGCCACGATTACGCCATGGCCCCGCCCGCGCCGACCCTGCTGGATTGGGCGGCGCAGGCGGGTCGCGCGACCCATGCTGTGGGCAAAATCGGTGACATCTTTTCGATGCGAGGTGTTGGAAAACTGTGGAAAGGGCAGAATGATATTCACCTTTTTGATCATCTTGATCACCTAATGGACCATTCAGAAGCAGGTTCTTTAACCTTTGCCAATTTTGTTGAGTTTGACAGCCTGTATGGCCACCCCCGCGATGTTGCAGGCTATGCCCGCGCGCTAGAATGGTTTGACACCCGTGTTGGAACCTTGCTGACCCGCCTCCGCCCAGACGATTTGGTGATCTTCACCGCCGATCACGGCAACGATCCCATATGGCGCGGCACAGATCACACCCGCGAACGTGTGCCCGTGCTTTGCGCAGGGCAGGGCGCGCGCGCTTTGGGGCTGCGGGCCTTTGCCGATGTGGCGGCCTCAGTCGCCGAGCATTTGAACTTGCCCACCCATGGGGCCGGAGTGTCGTTCCTATGACCCCCAAACTAGAACTGCACCTGCATCTGGAAGGCGCTGCCCCGCCAAAGTTTATCGCGGCCCTCGCCAAGGAAAAGCACATCGATATCGCGGGCATCTTTGCCCCTGACGGGTCTTACCGCTTTGAAGGCTTTGCCGAATTTGTCAAAATCTACGAAGCCGCCTGCACCACCTTGACCCGCCCCGAAGACTACCAACGCCTGACCCGCGCGGTGCTGGAAGAACAGGCGCAAAACGGGGTGATCTATACTGAAATCTTCCTGTCGCCCGACTTTTGCGGCAACCGCGACAGGGGCGCTTGGCGCGAATATCTGCAAGCCATCCGTGAAGAGGCAGCAGCGCTGGAACGCGAGGCGGGCATCACTATGAAAGCGATTGCCACCTGCATCCGCCACTTTGGCCCAGACAAAGCGCGCCAAACCGCCTTGTGTGCTGCGGAAACAGCGGGCGATTTTCTGGTGGGCTTTGGCATTGCGGGCATGGAAACCATGGGCAAGCTGAAGGATTTTAAGTGGAGCTTTGATGCCACCCGCGAGGCAGGATTAAAACCCACTGTCCATGCCGGCGAATGGGCGGGCCCTTCGGAAGTGCGTGATGCTTTGCGCGATCTGGGCGCTGTGCGCATCGGTCACGGTGTGCGCGCGATTGAAGATCTGGCGCTGGTGGACGAACTGGCTGAACGCGGCATTGTGCTGGAATGCTGCCCCGGATCGAACGTGGCCTTGGGCATCTACCCAAGCTTTGGCAAACACCCCATCGGCCAGCTTTATGACCGTGGTGTCAAAGTGACCGTCTCGACCGATGATCCGCCGTTTTTCCACACCTCGATGAAGCGTGAATACGACATGCTGCATCAGGCCTTTGATTGGGATGACGGTGTCTTTGCCACGCTGAACCGCACAGCGCTTGACGCCGCCTTCTGTGACGCCGATACCAAAGACAAAATCGCCAAGCGGCTGGAGGCTGCCCATGTTTAAGAACCTAACCGTCGTCAGCCACCCCTTGGTGCAGCACAAACTGACCTTGATGCGCGAAAAAGACACCTCAACCGCCTCTTTCCGCCAGTTGCTGCGCGAGATCAGCCTGTTGTTGGCCTATGAAGTCACCCGCGAACTGCCGATGACGACGAAAAAGATCCAGACGCCTATCTGCGAGATGGACGCCCCCGCGATTGACGGCAAGAAACTGGCGCTGATCTCGATCTTGCGGGCGGGCAATGGGCTGCTTGACGGGATTTTGGAACTGATTCCGGCGGCAAGGGTCGGGTTTGTGGGCCTATACCGCGACCATGAAACGCTGCAACCGGTGCAGTATTACTACAAAGTGCCCGATCATCTGGACGAGCGCATTTGCATCGTGGTGGATCCGATGCTTGCCACCGGCAATTCCAGTGCGGCGGCGGTCAAACTGCTCAAAGATTCGGGCGCGCGGAACATCCGCTTTCTATGCCTTTTGGCCGCACCCGAAGGCATTCGGCATATGAACGAAGAACATCCCGATGTGCAGATAGTGACCGCCTCGGTCGACAGTCACTTGAACGAGAACGGTTATATCGTGCCGGGCTTGGGCGATGCGGGCGACCGAATGTTTGGCACCAAGTAGTTAGCCCGCGCAAATCCCCTGCAGCCGGATCCAGTCATTGTCTGACAAGATTGGTGCGGGTGATATACCCTTGAACGGATCGCCCGCGATCAACCCCGCCGTACTTTTGCCGCTGTGGTCAAGGCTGAGCGCATAGGGGCTGGAGGCAAGAGCGATTTGGCGAAATTTTTCCAGCAAAACGTCATCCGCCACGGAAACCGAAGGGCTGTTCAGCAGGTGTTCGGCATAACCCTTCAAAGAACCTTCGGGCAGGTGGCCCGTTGTCAGCAAGCGCACGGTAGCGGCCAAGCCTGCGTGGCGCAAAATGGGAATGACGGGGTCGTTGATATCGGCCCGCAGCAAGGCCGCCAGAATGAAACCGGCCAAAGGCTCGGCATCTTCTGCCCCGATAACCTGCCCGTTGGATACCAGCACGATCCCCCCCGGCAGGGCCAAGGCCCCCGCAACGCCATCGCGCACCACAACAATTTCGCCCAAACCCTGCCCAGATAGCTTTTGCGCCAAGGCCCCAGCCCCTTGCCGCCCCAAAGCCCCCTGACAGGGCGATCCCGTCAAGCGCGCAGCCTCGATCACGGCCTGCTTGCCGATTTGAACCCGCGTGGCCATGGGCAAGACGGATGCGGTGTGGCGGATCATGGCCTCGGGCAACCAAAAAACGCTGAACACCCCAACAAAGGTGGCAACCAAGGCCAAGCTGATCCCACGCAATCGGCCCGGCTTCGGGCGGCGGCGGATCAGTGTTGTGCGCACCGTGTCCAGTGCCGCGATCATGTCTGGGTCTTCAATCTCAACCGTTTCGCTGGGCGCTCCATCGTCCAGCCGCCCGGGGGTGAAGAGGGCGGGCATAGCCCCGGGATTGACCCGCTCAACCGAGGGCAGCGACCAATGCGACAGCGCCATTTCCGTGCGCGGATCGGCCAGAACCAGCGTGGTATCGCGCAGGCCCACCACCACCTCGCGCAATTGGGCAGAGGCTGTCAGCCGCCACAGCCCGACACATTCCAAGCGCTGGTATTTCGTCAGAGCGGTCATGGCGCCTTGCAAGGTTAAAGCCGTTCGACCAAGTCTATCCAATCCCCCCCCGCGCCACAATCCGCCCCCTGCGCCCTTCGGCGGGCAAATCATCTGGGCAGGGGTCGCATTCAGGCGGGCAAAGCGGCAGTTTCGGCAGTTTGATAGGTGTGTAAGGTAAGGAGGCGCAGGTGACAGGCGACCGGACATTGGCGGCAGCGGGCATGATCGTGATCTATGCCAGCATCATCGGCTTCACCGACAATTACGTGCGCGTCATCGCGGCAGAGGCTGGCTTATGGCAGTTTCACGCCACGCGCACGGCAATGGCCATGGCGATCTTGGTTTTGGCGCTGCGGCCCTTGGGGCTACGATTGGGCGCGCATAATTTGCGCGCGGTCGTGGCGCGGTCAGCTATTCACGGCTTTGCTATGGTGATCTATTTCGGCGCGCTGGCCTTTTTGCCTGTGGCTTTGGTGGCGGCGGGCCTGTTCACTGCGCCGATCTTTGTGCTGTTGATTGAACGCTTTGCCTACGGCACCCGCATTGGCCCCGTGCGCATCTTAGCCGTGGCCTTGGGCTTTGCCGGTGTCATCCTTGTTTTGGGTCCCGAGGCGATGCAGGGCGCTTCTTTACCCGCGCTTCTGCCGATTGCCGCGGGTGCTCTTTACGCTATGGGCAATATCGCCACGCGCCGCTGGTGCCCGCAAGAAAGTGCCGAGACACTGTTGGCGGGCTTTTTCTTGGCTCTAGGCATTGCGGGTGTCATTGGTATGCTGGTGCTGACAGTCGCCCCTTTGCCCGTGCCTTTGGGCACAGATGGGTTCTTGATGCGTGGGCCGGTTTGGCCCAATCAAGCCTTTTGGGTGTGGACATTTGTGCAAGCCGCAGGGTCGCTTTTGGGCGTGGGTTTGATGGTGCGCGCCTATCAGATTGCCGATGCCACACGTGTTTCGGTGATCGAATACACGATCCTTCCCGCTTCTGCGGCGTGGAGTTGGGTAATTTGGGGCGAAGTGCTGTCCCCCATCGCCGTGTTGGGCATGGCGATGATTGTGGCGGCAGGGATATGGATTGCGCTGAAGGCGGAAGCCAAAGCCTAAGACGCCGATTTTTCGCAGAAAAATCGGTTTTCGCGTTGGCTAACGATTTTTCTGCGAAAAATCAGGTTGCCCTGAGGTTAAACGTCGCCCACCGCCGCACGCCAATGGCGGCGGCACAAACTCACATAGGTTTCGTTCCCGCCGATCTGCACCTGTTCGCCCTTTTTCAAAGCAGCGCCGTCAGGACCACGCCGGATCACCATGGTGGCTTTCTTGCCGCAATGGCAAATCGTGCGCACCTCGCGCATTTCATCGGCCCAAGCGAGCAGTGCGGCTGACCCGGGGAAGAGGTTGCCCTGAAAGTCGACGCGCAAGCCATAACACATCACAGGCACGCCCAGATCATCCACGGCGCGGGCAAGTTGCCAGACTTGGGGCTTTGACAGGAACTGCGCCTCGTCGATGAAAACGCAGGCCACTTGACCCGTGGCAAAGCGGGATTTGAGTTTTTCATACAGGTCTTCATCGGGGGCAAAGGTGTCGGCGGCTTCACCAATGCCAATGCGGCTGGCGATGCGGCCTTCACCGGCGCGGCGGTCGAACTGGGCGGTGATCAGATAGGTCGCCATCCCCCCCTCGCGGTAGTTGTGCGAGGCTTGCAAAAGCAGGGTGGATTTCCCGGCATTCATCGTTGAGTAGTGAAAATACAGCTTGGCCATGGGGTGATTTAGCGCAAATCCCCGCAGGCTCGCAAGGCTTTGGGCCGGGCGTTACCCCGGCCCTGAAGCTTTAGCGCGACTTTTGCCGTGCCGGAGAGGAAGCCCCACCGGTCTTTGAAGAAGGGCGCAGCGGTTTGGGCGCGCCTTGGGGGCGCTGGCCGGGTTTGCCATGGCCTTGGCCCTGCGGGCGCTGCCCACCGGGACGTTGGCCACGATTTTGCGCGGGTTTGGGCGCTGCGGCAATATCGGCTGCCGCCCAAGCGGCCCCACCCACCACGGGGATCGTCTTTTTCAGCAGCTTTTCCACGGCCTGCAATTCGCCCATCTCGGCGGGAGAACAGAAGGCAATCGCATTGCCCTCGGCCCCAGCGCGGGCGGTGCGGCCGATGCGGTGGACGTAGTTTTCCGGCACATTGGGCATGTCGTAGTTATAGACATGGCGCACGCCCGGAATGTCGATGCCGCGCGCGGCCACATCGGTCGCCACCAGCACATCCAACTGACCTTCACGGAATTCCGTCAACGTGCGGTCGCGGTGGTTTTGGCTTTTGTTGCCATGGATGGACGAGGCTTTGAACCCCCAAGCCACCAGCAATTTGTACAGCTTTTCCGCGCCGTGTTTGGTGCGACCAAAGACCAAGGCCTGCTCGCCCGGATGTTTCAGCAGATAGGATTCCAGCAGCTTGGCCTTGTCGCCGTTGGGGATGTAATGCACGCCTTGCACGATCTTTTCCACCGGCTTGCCGGGCGGGGCGACCTGCACGCGCACCGGATTGCGCAGGTAGGTGCGCGAAATTTCCTCGATATCATTGGGCATGGTGGCCGAGAACAGCAGCGTCTGGCGGTGCTGCGGGATGTATTTGGCGATTTTGCGCAGGGAATGGATAAAGCCCATGTCGAGCATATGGTCAGCCTCATCCAGCACCAGATAGCCGCAGGACTCAAGCGTCACAGCGCCGCGTTCCAGCAGGTCGATCAAGCGGCCGGGGGTTGCCACAAGCACGTCAGAGCCTTTGAGCAAGCGGTCAGCCTGTCGGTTCAGCGATGCGCCGCCCACAACCATGGTGACTTTGACAGCCGTGCCCTTGGTGAAGGTCAGGAAGTTTTCGGCAATCTGCGACACCAGTTCTCGCGTGGGCGCCAGCACCAAAGCGCGCACATGGCGCGGGGCGGGGGGGTGGCCGATGTCAAGCAAGCGGTGCAGCAAGGGCAGGCCAAAGGCTGCCGTTTTGCCAGTGCCGGTTTGGGCCAAACCCATCAGGTCTGAGCCCTTCATGATATGGGGAATGGCCTGCGCCTGAATGGGCGTGGGCGTGGTCATATTGGTCAGTTCAAGCGCTTTTAGGATTTTCGGCGAAAGGCCGAGATCAGCGAAAGTCGTCATTGGGGATCGTCCATCAAACAAAGGAACAATGCACCCTCGCCGCTGACCATGTCAGAAGCCGTGCACATTGCAGGTACCCCTGCGTGATGGTGGGAACCGTCATCCGGGCCTTTTGGTGCTCACGCGGCACGGGCTTCGGATAGGGTGCAGATGGGCGCGAACGGCGCAAATGTCAAGCGCGCTGTTCTGCGGTGCAGAAAACGCGGCGGCGTGGTTGGCGCGTTTTAAGCGAATTGTTCCACGATCAAGCGCTCTTCCAGGCCATGGCCGGGGTCAAACAGAATGCGGTGGCGCACAGTTGGCTCTGAGCGGATTTCGACTGACAACACATCGGTCACGGGCCTTGTGTCAGCATCCGCCCGCACAGGGCGCTTCAGCGGATCCAGCACCTCAAACCGCACGACAGCCCCTTTGGGCAGCAAAGCCCCCCGCCAACGGCGCGGGCGAAAGGCTGCAACGGCCGTTAACGCCAGCACATCGGCCCCAATTGGCAAGATCGGCCCGTGGGCGGAGTAGTTGTAGGCGGTTGATCCTGCGGGGGTCGATAAAAGGCAGCCATCGCAGACCAGTTCGGGCATCCGCTCTTTGCCATCCACCAAAATGCGCAGTTTGGCGGCTTGCGGGCCCATGCGCAAAAGCGAGACTTCGTTGATCGCTAAGGCCTGTGTCACCCGGCCATCGGTGCTTGTGGCGGTCATGGCCAAGGGGTTCAGCACGGCTTCCTCGGCCAATGCCAGCCTTTCGGGCAAAGCATCCAGCGAGAAGGTATTCATCAAAAAGCCGACCGTGCCGCAGTTCATGCCGTAAACGGGCAGGCCCGCGCTGTGATCATCGTGCAGGGTTTGCAGCATAAAGCCATCGCCGCCCAAAGCCACAATGATCTGCGCATTGTCCAAATCGCTTTGGCCGTAGCGCGCCGTCAGGGCCACCAGCGCCTCTTGGGCGGCGGGGGCGGGGCTTGCGCGAAAGGCGATATGGCCGTGGGGCACCGGGCGTCTCCTTGAATTGCTGCTACTCTTGGCAGGCTTGTGGCAGAACTCAACCCCCGGCTTTCAGGGGCTTGCGGTTTTCAAAAGCCAAGCTAGGTTTCCTATCGGAAACTTTTATCGTGTGCGATCCAAAACCTGTCGCTTTCTGCCTTTCATGCGCTGAAAGTCTGGGTCTAGATAGCGCCAAGCCATATTGGAGAGCCCCATGACCAAGACCCACCGCGACGCCGGTTTCTTCACCGAGCATCTATCGACCCGCGACCCTGACCTGTTCGGCGCGATTACCTCTGAACTGGGCCGTCAGCGCGACGAGATCGAGCTGATTGCATCAGAAAACATCGTCAGCCGCGCCGTGATGGAAGCGCAGGGCTCGGTGATGACCAACAAATACGCCGAAGGCTATCCCGGCAAGCGCTATTACGGCGGCTGTGATTATGTCGATGTTGCCGAAAATCTGGCAATTTCGCGGGCTTGCCAGTTGTTTGGCGTGGCTTTCGCGAATGTGCAGCCCAATTCGGGCAGTCAAGCCAACCAAGGCGTGTTCCAAGCGTTGCTGAAGCCGGGCGATACCATTTTGGGGATGAACTTGGCGTCGGGCGGGCACTTGACCCATGGCGCGGCCCCCAACCAGTCGGGCAAGTGGTTCAACGCGGTGCAATACGGCGTGCGCAAGCAAGACAGCTTGATCGACTATGACGAGGTGGAACGTTTGGCTGTCGAATCACAGCCCAAGATGATCATCGCAGGCGGCTCTGCCGTGCCGCGACAGATCGACTTTGCGAAGTTCCGTGCCATTGCCGACAAGGTGGGCGCTTACCTGTTGGTCGACATGGCGCACTTCGCGGGGCTTGTGGCAGGCGGGCATCACCCGTCGCCCTTCCCCTATGCGGACGTTGCCACCACGACGACGCACAAAACCCTGCGCGGCCCGCGCGGTGGCATGATCTTGACCAACAACGAAGAGCTGGCCAAGAAATTCAACTCGGCTATCTTCCCGGGCATCCAAGGCGGCCCCTTGATGCACGTGATTGCCGCCAAAGCCGTTGCTTTTGGCGAGGCGCTGCGGCCAGAGTTCAAGGCTTATACTGGCCAAGTTATCCTTAACGCCAAGGCTTTGGCCGATGAGCTGATGAAGGGCGGGCTTGATATCGTCACTGGCGGCACTGACACCCATGTGATGCTGGTTGACCTGCGCCCCAAGGGCGTGAAGGGCAACGCCACCGAAAAAGCGCTGGGCCGTGCGCATATAACTTGCAACAAGAACGGCATCCCGTTTGACCCCGAAAAGCCCACAGTCACCTCAGGCGTGCGGCTTGGCACGCCTGCCGGCACCACGCGCGGCTTTGGTGAGGACGAGTTCCGCCAGATTGGCCGCTGGATCGTGGAAGTGGTCGATGGCTTGGCCGCCAATGGCGAAGAGGGCAACAGCGCGGTTGAAGCTGCGGTGAAAGCCAAGGTCGAAGCGCTGTGCCATTCGTTCCCGATCTATCCGGGCCTGTAAGGGATGACGCCCTTGGCCAAGGCTGGGGGCACCAGAACACTTGAACGCGCGCTCGGTGATCGGGCGCGCGTTTTGCTGCCGCCCAGCGTCGCTGAGTTTGTGATGTTCGTGCTAAAGCAGGGCTGGGCGTGTTTGTTTGGCGGGCTGATGTTGGTGGCGATTGTTGTTTCCAAATCCGTTTGGCACGACGATTGGGCCTTGCACCGCTACGATGCGCTGTTCTTGTTTGCACTCGCCACGCAAGGCCTGTTCCTGTGGGCCAAGCTGGAAACTTGGGCTGAGGCACGGGTGATTGTGCTGTTCCACCTGACCGGCACGGCGATGGAATGGTTCAAGGTGGGGTCGGGCTCTTGGGCCTATCCCGAACTTGGGCTGTTCAAACTTCTGGGCGTGCCGTTGTTTTCAGGCTTCATGTATGCTGCGGTCGGCAGCTACATCGCGCGGGTGATCCGTATTTTCCAGATGCGCTTTGCGCCCTATCCGCCCTTGTGGCAAAGCTTTGTGCTTGCGGGGGCGATCTATGTGAACTTCTTTGCCCATCACGTTCTGCCCGACATCAGGCTTGGCCTTTTCGTCGCAACCGTGCTGCTGTTTTGGCGAACCCGCGTGTGGTTTGTTGTGTCAGAGGGCGAAAGGTGGATGCCCATGGTCTTGGCGGCATTCTTATCCAGCCTAGCGCTTTGGGTGGCCGAGAATATCGGCACGATGACCGGCACATGGCTTTATTCCGGCCATATTGCGCGGCATTGGACGGGGTTGGGCAAGTTGGGATCGTGGTATTTGCTGTTGTATGTGGCCTTTGTGACCGTGTCTTTGGTCAGCCGCGCGGCGTTGGAGCCTGAATCAGGAGCGGTTACACAAACCCGCGCCAATGCAAGACACTGACCCACAGCACCATCACCGCCAGCAGCGCAAAGGCGATGCGGGCGGCGGTGTCTAGGATAAGGCCGCTGCGGCGCTGGGCGCGGTTTAGGCCATAAAGGTGGGCGTAGCACAGATCATAGGCGCGGCTGAGGGCCTCATGGTCCAACTGCACGCGCAGCTTGGGGCTTTGGGCAATCTGATGGGCTGCCACCAATTCCAACGCCGCTCGGCGCACAGGGCGAGGCAGGCGGGACTTGGCGCGCTGGACGCGGATGGCGAGTGTAGGGCCAGACACTTTCAGCCGCTGGGACAGCAGGGCTGATAGGCTTTCCGCCATCTGGTCGATCGTTATCGTCGTCATCTAAGCCCCGCACGTTGGCGCCTTTTACGCGGGCCAAGGCGCGCAATCAACGGCTATGGCGGGTCAAGATCGGGCTTGATAAAGACGAGCTATGCTAAACACGATCCTTCACCCCGCGCTTCAAGACAACGACCACCCCCCTTTGGTGATTGCGCATGGCCTGTTCGGGTCGGGGCGCAATTGGGGGGCTATTGCGCGGATGTTGGCCACACGGCGTGATGTGGTGGCGGTGGATATGCGCAATCATGGCAGCAGTTTTCGGGCCAACAGCCAAAGCTACGCCGACATGGCGGGTGATCTGGCCGAAGTGTTGGCAAGCCTTGGATCTGCAGATTTGCTGGGGCATTCGATGGGCGGTAAGGCCGCGATGCAGCTGGCGCTGACCCAAGGGCATTTGCTGCGCCGGTTGGTCGTGGCCGATATAGCGCCCGTGGCCTATGCTCATGACCAAACCGGCCACATCACCGCCATGCGCAGCCTTGATCTACAGGGGCTAAGCACAAGGTCTGAGGCAGACAGCCGCTTGGCGCTTTTGGTCGAAGATCCAGCGCTGCGCGCATTTTTTCTGCAATCCTTGGACCTTAAGGCCTCTCCGCCCATGTGGCGGCTAAACCTTGATGTGCTAGAGGCCGCTATGCCCCAAATCATTGGCTGGCCCGACACCAAAGGGTGTTTTGAGGGGCCAACGCTGTTTCTGACCGGTTCACAAAGTACCTATGTGAAGCCTGAAAACCGCGTGACCATTCGTGCGCTGTTCCCCCATGTGCGCTTTGCCAAGCTGTTAGGGGCAGGACATTGGCTGCACGCCGAAAAACCAAAGGCTTTTGCCGAGACTGTGGCGCTGTTTTTGGACGCTTAGCGCAGCGGGTTTTCTGCGAAAAATCAGGGTCGGGTGCCAAGACCCGCGTGAAGGGGCCTTGGCTTTGCTTCAAACACCCTCAGCCCGCTTTGCGCATACGGTTCAACAGGCCGTCTTTCAGGAAGAAGTGGTGAAAAAACGCCGCAGCCACATGCAATGCAATCAGCGCCCAAAGCAGCGATTTCAGCACTTCGGAATGCAATTCGCCCAAATCTTCAAGCCCACCGTAAAAGGCCAATAATCCGGTGATGGGCAGAGCAATCATCAGGGCGTAAAGGGCGATATGTCCTGCTTCGCCCGCCAGCTTCAGCAGCGGCTTGGTGCCCGCAGGCGCATGGGGCACGCCGCGCGTCACACGCAAAACCAAGCGCCATGCCACAAAGACCAGCACAGCCACGCCCACAATGATATGCGCCCAAGCGCCGATTGTGGTGGGAGTGGGGCCAGTTTGTTTGATCTGCCGCCACAGGTCAGACATAGCATCGCTGAAAATCAGGTTGAACAGGATCAGCAGGGCAACGGCCCAGTGCAGAAAGATTTGGGTGCGTGAATAGCCTTTGACCATCGGTTTCTCCAAAGATGTGGCGTCTATCTATATGACCTGTCAGTGGCCCGACTGGGTTAGACTGTCAAGCTGATGCCGCCTTGGGCTGCGGATTGCTCGGCTCGATCAAGCATCTTTTGCAAGGCAGCTCCCCGCGCGAAATCTGGGTCGGCGACCCCTTCGCCACGAATGGCCGCGATGAAGCGTTCATAGATCGTGCCCAGAAGGGGGCAGTCAATCGTGGTCCAATTGGCGCTTTCCAGATCGCCCAAACAGGCGCGCAGCGAGGAGATGTTGCGCTCCCATGCCACCTCTAGCCCGCCTTTGGTGCCATAAATCCGCAGGCGCAGATCGTTCAGATGCCCACTGGCAAAGCGCGTGGCCCCCACCGTGCCAAGCGCGCCATTGGCCAACCGCAGGTGAAGCGCCATGCTGTCATTGGCGTCCAGTGGATATTCGCCAATCTTATCGCCGGGGGCTTTGGGAAAGGTCGCCAAGCGGGCCGAGATATCTTCGACCTTTTGACCTGCGACGAAGGTTGCGAAATCAAGAATATGGATGCCCACATCGCCCAAGACCCCCTTCGATCCATGTTGGGTTGACAGGCGCCACAGCCATTGGCTTTCGCGGTCCCAATGGCCCCAAGCGGGTTGTGTCAGCCAAGATTGCAGGTATGACGCCTCAAAATGCCGCACCTCGCCAATCGCTCCTTCGGCCACCATCTGCGCCGCTTTTTGCAAGGCCGCTACGTTGCGATAGCTGAGGTTGACCATATTGACGACACCCGCCTTGGCCGCCGCATCGGCCATGGCCTGCGCCTGTGCTTCGGATGTGGCGAGGGGCTTTTCGCACAAGATATGCTTGCCCGCCGCCAGCACGGGCATCGTGGTGGCGTAATGGGCGGCATCGGGGGTGACGTTGGTCACCGCGTCAAACTGGCCCCAAGCCAAGGCTTCCTCTAATGTGGAAAAGCCCTTGGCGATCTTGTGCTTGGCGCAAAACGCTTTCAGTTGCTCTGGACGGGTGTCTACCCCCGCCACAAGGCTGACTCCTTTGATCTTGGCGAAGTGTTCGGCGTGGTTGGCGGCCATGCCGCCTGTTCCAAGGATCAGAATGCGCACGGTTTTGGCCATCAGCGAAACCCCTTTTCGCCATCATGGTGCAGACGGGGCCCGCGTTCGACCAGGGGTTCCAAAGCAATATCGATCGATGTGTTGGGCGCCTCATTGGGGTTCAAGATGCGCGCTTGCGGGTTGTAAGCCCATTTGACCGCGTTCGAAATCACCTGTTGCACCGTGCTGTTGTGATAGGTCGGATAGGTTTCATGCCCCGGGCGGAAGTAAAAGATATTCCCCGCCCCGCGCCTGTAGGTTAGGCCAGAGCGGAACACTTCGCCGCCTTGGAACCACGAAATGAACACCGTTTCCAAGGGTTCGGGCACGCCGAACGGCTCGCCATACATCTCTTCGGTTTCCAGTTCGAAATGGTCGGGCAAGCCTTGCGCGATCGGGTGCTGGCGCGAGGTGACCCAAAGGCGTTCACGCTCGCCCGCTTCGCGCCATGTCAGGTTGCAGGGCGCGCCCATCAGGCGTTTGAAGGGTTTGGAAAAGTGGGCCGAGTGCAAAAAGATCACCCCCATGCCGCCCCAGACCGCATCGGTGACACGCTCGACGATCTTGTCATCCACATCGCCGTGGGCCGCATGGCCCCACCAGATCAGCACATCAGTTTGGGCGATTTTCTCGGCCGTCAGGCCATGTTCGGCGTCTTGCAGGGTGACGGTGGTGGCTTTGATGGCAGGGTCGGCATTTAGGGCTGCGGCAATGGTGCCATGAATGGCTTTGGGATAAACCTCGGCCACGACTTTGTTCTTCTGCTCATGGACGTTTTCGCCCCAAACGGTCACGCGAATCGTCATAGCTTCCTCTTTCCTTGGGGCCGCAGGGCGGATGATTTGGTGGGCAAGTTATGCCACAGGTTTATGGCTTTGCGCCAGAAGCGCCGTTGGGGTGACCGCGCTTAACTGAAAATTAACCTAGTCCTGCGACAGTTCAGCGATGAGATGGATTTTGCTTCTTGTCCTGCTGGCCGCTTGCGCCAACTCGCCCTCGCCCCGCATGGCGGGCGCGCAAAGTGTCAGCCTGCGTTTGGATGGCCGCGATTTCACCATTTGGCGCAAGGGCCAGTATTTTTTGAGATTGTTCGCTATGGCTGGGTGGACAAAGCCGATCGCCTTCGGGTCGAAGAAACCATGCTTGCCGTGGTTGAGGTGCAGACTGGCTGCCAAGTGCGTGTGAAGCGCGGCGACAGCGGAGAAATTCACGGGCGGCTTATCGCTTGTAAATAAGAGTGTAGCCCGCATAAACCCCTGCAGCCCCAAACAAAATCGCCCACATCGGGTCGCCCATCCACCATTCAAATCCGCCCCAAGCCACAGGGGCTAAGGTGCAGGCCCAGCGGACCCATGCTTTGGCGAACATCGGGTGGGCGGGGTCTAGGATGGGTTTGCGCTGTTTCATGGCTGCCCCCGCAAAAAGGCAAAGCGGTAAGCCAGAGCCACACCGCCCGCACCGCCAATGATATTGCCAAGGCTAACCCAGACCAAATTGCCCACAATTCCCGCCATCGGAATATCTGCCCCTTGCATCAGTCCCAAGGGCAGAAAGAACATATTCGCGACCGAGTGTTCAAGCCGCAAAGTCACAAAGGCTGTCACTGGCCACAGAATGGCAAAGATTTTGCCTGTGGTGTCGCGCGCCGAAACGCTTAGCCAAACGGCCAAACAGACCAAGGCGTTGCACAAAGCGCCCTTGACCAGCCAGACCAGTGGCCCACCGCTTACCTTGGCAAGTGCCACAGTGGCCGCCATCTCGCCAAAGGCTGTGTTGAGCAGGCCCGATGCCCAAAAGGCCACGGCCAGCGCCACAGCGCCCGCAAGGTTGCCCACCCACACCACGCCCCAGTTGCGCAGCAACTCTGCCAGCGTGATTTTGCCATCCACCGCTGCGATGGTCATCAGCGCGTTGCCGGTGAACAGCTCTGCCCCGCCCACCACCACCAGAATAAGGCCAAGCGCAAAGACCACCCCGCCCAAAACGCGCGTGGGGCCATAGTTTGGATCTGCCCCGGTGATTGCCATCAGATAAAAGGCCGCGCCTAGGCCGATAAAGACCCCCGCCAGCACCGCCAGCGTCACCATGCGCCCCAGTGGCATCCGCGCCTTGGCTACGCCTGCGGTTTCCACCAAGGCTGCCATTTGCGCGGGTTTGTAGGAATCGTGGTCGCTGTCCATCTTGGCCCTCTTTGTTTCGTCCCAAAGTGGCAGCGTGCCCCAGCGGGCGCAACCGCCTTAGCGCCGCCGCGCCTTGCCGCCGCGCTGACCCGCCCGCCCACCGGTGGAGCGGCCTGACCGTGAGACGGCCTCGTCCACCGCCTCTTCGATCACACTTTGCCGTGCCAAGGGGTCGTCGGCTACGGCAAGTTCTACGGCTTCCAGTCGCTTCACCTCGTCGCGCAGGCGGGCGGCTTCTTCGAATTCCAAATTCTCGGCGGCTTTGCGCATTTGCAGGCGCATCGCATCCAAATGGGCGGCAAGGTTTTGGCCAACATGGGCGCGGTCCACCTTGGCGGTGATGCGCGATTGGTCGGTGTCGCCCTGCCACAGGCCGTGCAGCACATCGTCGACGTTCTTTTGGATCGTATGCGGGGTTATGCCATGTTCGACGTTATAGGCCACCTGCTTGGCGCGCCGCCGGTCAGTTTCCGACAAGGCGCGCTCCATCGAGCCTGTGATCCGGTCGGCATACATAATCACCCGACCTTCGACATTGCGCGCCGCGCGCCCGATGGTTTGGATCAGCGAGGTTTCCGACCGCAGGAATCCTTCCTTATCGGCATCCAAAATTGCCACCAGCCCGCATTCGGGAATATCCAAGCCTTCGCGCAACAGGTTGATGCCCACCAGCACATCAAAAGCCCCAAGCCGCAAATCGCGCAGGATTTCAATGCGTTCCAATGTGTCGATGTCAGAATGCATGTAGCGAATGCGAATGCCCTGTTCGTGCATATAGTCGGTCAAATCTTCCGCCATGCGCTTAGTCAGCGTTGTGACCAAAGTGCGCATCCCGCGCAGGGAAACTTTGCGCACCTCGTCCAGCAGGTCGTCGACTTGCATTTCCACGGGGCGAATTTCGACCATCGGATCAACCAAGCCTGTGGGGCGGATCACCTGTTCCACAAAAACTCCACCCGCTTGCTCCAACTCCCAAGCGGAGGGGGTGGCGGACACGAACACCGATTGCGGGCGCATCGCGTCCCATTCCTCGAATTTCAGGGGGCGGTTGTCCATGCACGAGGGCAGGCGAAACCCGTGTTCGGCCAAGGTCATCTTGCGGCGAAAGTCACCCTTATACATGCCGCCAATCTGCGGCACAGACACGTGGGATTCGTCGGCAAAAACGATGGCATTGTCGGGGATGAATTCGAACAGCGTGGGCGGCGGTTCGCCGGGCGCCCGGCCTGTTAGATACCGGGAATAGTTTTCAATACCAGCGCAGGCCCCTGTCGCCTCGATCATCTCGACGTCAAAGTTGGTGCGCTGTTCCAGACGCTGTGCTTCTAACAGTTTGCCTTCGGCCACAAAGCGGTCAAGCGTTTGCTGCAGTTCAAATTTTATTCCCCTCACCGCCTGTTGCAGCGTGGGGCGCGGGGTGACGTAGTGGGAGTTGGCATAGATGCGAATTTGCTTGAACACATCCGTTTTGGCCCCTGTCAAAGGGTCAAACTCGGTGATCGATTCCAAATCCTCGCCAAAGAAGGAAAAGCGCCAAGCGCGGTCTTCCAAGTGGGCGGGCCACAGTTCAATCGTATCGCCGCGCACACGGAAAGAACCGCGCATAAAGGCCATTTCGTTGCGCCGATACGCCTGCGCCACCAGTTCGGCGATCATCTTGCGCGGGTCATAGCTTTGCCCCACGATCAAATCTTGCGTCATCGCTGAATAGGTTTCGACCGAGCCTATGCCGTAGATACACGAGACCGAGGCGATGATGATCACATCATCACGTTCCAAAAGAGCGCGAGTGGCTGAGTGGCGCATCCGGTCGATTTGTTCGTTAATCTGGGATTCTTTTTCAATATAGGTGTCGGTGCGGGCCACATAGGCTTCGGGCTGGTAGTAGTCGTAATAGCTGACAAAATATTCTACGGCGTTTTCGGGGAAAAACCCTTTGAATTCGGCATAAAGCTGGGCTGCGAGCGTCTTATTCGGTGCCAAGATAATGGCTGGACGCTGGGTCTGTTCGATCACCTTGGCCATGGTAAAGGTCTTGCCCGTGCCAGTAGCCCCCAGCAGCACCTGATCATGGTCGCCGGCTTGAACGCCGGCCGACAGCTCTTCGATCGCCCTTGGCTGGTCGCCTGCGGGCTGAAACGGCGTGTGCATGACAAAACGCCGGCCGCCTTCCAGTTTGGGGCGGCTCAAAACCTCCGGCCGCACGGCCAGCGCATTGTCGTTGTTATGGGGCATGGTGATTCCCTTCACCGCTCAATCTATTCTGTTTTTGTTCCCGTTAAAGGGGCAGGGCGGCTTGATTGCGCAATCCTTAAGAAAACCGGTCCAAGTTTAGGAAAAAGCCCAAGGAAGCGCGGCGCTTTGCGATTGAAACGCCGCCCGCTTCGGACCAAGTTGCTGGAGCAAGCAGCAATCTCTGTCGGCCAACCGCACCACACCCCACCCAAACCCAGTGGTTGGCCGACAGCACCTTGCCTTTCCCCCCAACTTCGCAATAGTGAACCTGTCCTGAATTTATGAGGTTTTCTATGCGTGCGCGCATCTATCAACCGGCCAAAACGGCCATGCAATCTGGCACAGCCAAGGCCAAAGGTTGGGTGCTGGAATTTGCCCCCGCTTCGGCCCGCAGTGTGGACCCGTTGATGGGGTGGACCTCGTCTGACGATATGGATGCCCAAGTGCGCCTGCGGTTTGAGACGCGTGATGCAGCCGAGGCTTATGCCAAAGCGCGGGGCATTGAGTTTGATGTGGTTGACCCGCACGCCCGTCAACCCAACATTCGCGCGGGTGGCTACGGCGAAAACTTTGCCACCCACCGCAAAGGCGTTTGGACCCACTGATCCCGCAGGCCCGAGCCGCCCCTTTTCCATTGGAGAGCCACGATGAAGAAACTTGTCCTTGCCCTTGTTCCCTTCCTTTTGGCCACTCCCGCGCTGGCAAATCCCGCCTCGCCGGAAGAGGCCGATCATCTGACACAGGTGTTTCAGACCTACCTTGGCGCGGGCGCAAATGTGATCAGCGTGGTGGCCAATGGCGATGTTTATGATCTGACCGTGGATGTGCAGCCCTTGATCGCAATGGGCATGGATGCGGGGCTTGCTGGCACTGTAACCCCGATTGCCGTGCAGTTGGCCGATAATGGTGATGGCACCTGGGGCGTTAGCCTAGATCAGGCGATCTCAATCGACCTGTCGATGCCTCAGGTACTTGATCTGAAAGAAGAGATTGCCAGCTTTTCCTTCACGGGAACCTTTGATGAAACGCTCATGGCCTTTACCGAGGCGCAAAGTGCGTTTTCTGGCCTGACACTGGTGGAAACGATCTATGCGCCCGATGTCCCGCCGCAAACCATTGAAATGGCTCTGGACTCTGGCACTTTGGAAAGCACCGCCAGCGCTGCCGCCGCAGGGGGTACGGATTTTCAGGCCACCTTTGCCGCCGAAGGCCTGACTGAGACGATGACAACCCCCGAGCTAGACGGCCAGCCTGCGATGCCCATTACGATCAAGGCAGAAAGCCTGTCGCAAACCCTAGCGGGCAGTCAGTTTATGGGGGCAGAGATGTTCCAACTGGCCGCGTGGTTCAGCGCCCATACCGACGATGCTTCTCTGGCAGCCGATACGGCAGGACTGAAAGCGGCCCTGTCCGCCGCGCTGCCCTTCTTTGACGCGGTTCAGGCCACAGGCACGGCCACGATGCTCAGCGTTGATACGCCCATGGGCGCTCTGGGGATTGAAGAGTTGGGGTTTGCGATGGACCTGACAGGGGCTGTTCCCGATGGCCACTTCCAACAAGGGTTCACCCTTTCAGGCCTGACCCTGCCCGCAGGGCTTGTGCCCGATTGGGCCGCCCCCATGCTGCCCCACTCCCTTTCCCTTGACGTGCAGGTCACCGATTTCGACCCCGCCGCTGCCGTGACGGTGGCCCTGTCAGCCCTTGATCTGCCCGACCCCAGCGCGACGGGGCCAGAGTTTGACGCCAATCTGCTGACAGCTTTGCTGCCCAAGGGCGCTGTCACCATCACGCTGAACCCCGGTGCTTTGACCGGTGTTGACTATGAGCTGACCTATGAAGGCGCCATGGTTATGGGCCCAGATATGGAACTGCCCACGGGCCAAGCCACCGTCACCCTGACCGGGGTCGATGCGCTGATGGCGGCTTTAGAGGGTGCGCCTGACGACATGAAAGCGCAAGCGATGATGGGCTTTGGCATGGCCCAAGGCATGGCAAAAGTTGAAGGCGACAAGCTGATCTGGGAGATTGATGCCGCAACCCCTGGGTCTTTGGCGATCAACGGGATGCCCTTGATGGGTGGGAACTGACCCCTTGATCCACCAAGAAAACCCTACGGGCCCCGATCTATCCCTGCTGTTTGCGCGCCACACCGCCGATATGCACATCGATACGCCGCCCGAAAGCATCCATATGATGGACGCGTCTGAGTTAGACACCCCAGACGTGCACTTCTTTGTGCTGCGGCACGCGGGGAAACCTATTGCCATGGGCGCGTTCAAGATATTCGATGGCAGCCATGCTGAGATAAAATCGATGCACGTTTTGAACGAACATCGCGGACAGGGCCATTCCCGCGTGATGCTGGCCCATTTGGTGGCCGCAGCACAGGCAGCGGGGGTGACGCGGCTAAGTCTTGAAACCGGCTCGCAAGACGCATTTAGACCGGCGCGGGTCCTATATGAAAAGGCAGGCTTCACCGAATGCCCGCCCTTTGGCGCCTACGTGCTGGACCCGATGTCAATTTTCATGACACGCGCCCTTGCGTGACAAGGCCCCCTGCCGCTAAATGCCCTCGTGGCCCCGTAGCTCAACTGGATAGAGCAAGGACCTTCTAAGTCCGAGGTTGAGGGTTCGATTCCTTCCGGGGTCACCACAGTTTCTGAACAGCCGAAGCTACCAGCGCTTCAGGGCGCTTTCATCTTCATCCTTAGCGTCCACCCATGTCGTTCCATCGCGGCCGATTTCTTTTTTCCAGAACGGCGCGCGGGATTTTAGGTAGTCCATCAGGAATTCGGCCGCTTCAAACGCCGCCACGCGGTGGCGCGCGGCGGTTGCCACCATCATGATCTGCGCGCTGGGTTCTAGCTTGCCGTAGCGGTGTATCACCAGAACATCGGCCAAATCCCAACGGGTTTGGGCTTGGGCGATGATAGCGGCAATCGCAGCTTCGGTCATGCCGGGGTAATGTTCAATCTCCATCGCTGACAGGGTGCCGTCACTGTCGCGCACGATGCCGGTGAAGCTGACAACTGCCCCTGCACCCGCCACGCCAGCGCTAAAGGCGTTCAGTTCTGCGCCGGCGTCAAAGGCTGTCTCTTGCACCGACAGGCGCATCTTAGCCCCCCGTCATGGGTGGAAAGAACGCCACTTCGCGCACACCCGCCAGGGGCGCATCAAAGGATGACAGCTTTTGATCCAAAGCCACCCGCAGGCTTTTGAGGTCGGAAAAGGCCAAGGCGTAGCGTTCCTCGCGGGCCATCAACTCTGCAATCAGGGCCATCACGGTGGGGGCGGTGGTTTCCACCCGCTCGCGCGGCAAGCCAATGCGTTCACGCACCCAAGCAAAGTAAAGCACGTCCACCGGCCTAATCCTTTAGCTGGGGCAGGGATTTGCGAAAATAGTCCCAGCCCGTGACGGCGGTGAGGGCGGCGGCGAACCAGACCAGAGCAAGGCCCGCCCATGTCGCATAAGACGAACAGCCCCGCATCCCACAAGACCGGATCGGGTCGGCCAAACCTTGGGCCACAAGGGTGGCGTATTCTTCGATGGTTTTGCCTTGACGGGCTATGCCTTCCATGTGCTCTAACCCTGTGCCCAAGAACAACACGGCAATCGCCAGCATCTGGGCCGAGGTTTTCCATTTGGCAAGCTTGGTCACCTTTAAAAGCCCCGCCTTTTCGCCGAGATATTCGCGCAATCCGCCGACAAAAACCTCGCGGAACAAGATCACTGTCGCGGGCAGGATGAGCCAAGGGTTCATGCCAGAATAACCTGTCAGGATCAGCAGGGCGATCACGACCATGGCCTTATCGGCGATGGGGTCCAGCATCGTGCCGAACTTGCTTTCCTGTTTCCAAAGTCGGGCCAGATAGCCATCAAAGTAATCGGTGATGGCGGCCGACACGAACAGGGTCAGCGCGAACCAATCCGCGATGGGGCGATGGAAATAGAGGAACATCACCGGCACGCCGGGGGCGGCGAGCAGGCGCAGCGTGGTCAGAACGTTTGGGATTGTCCACTTCATCATCTTTACCTAGCCCAAGGCCGCGCTGGCGAAAAGGGGGCGCGCGATAAGCCCAAGGGTCTGGGCCATGATGCGCCTTAGTATGTCTGCGGCACGTAAAGCTCTGGCGGCAAGGTGGCGCGTTCGTAATCGGGGTTAAAGACACGCTCGGGCAGGTGGATTTCCTCGTGCGGGACTTCTTCATAGTCAAACAGCGACAACAGGTGGCTGATGCAGTTCAACCTTGCGCGTTTTTTGTCGTTGCCCTCGACAATATACCACGGCGCTTCGGGAATGTTGGTGCGGGCAAACATTTCCTCTTTCGCCTTGGTGTAATGTTCCCACCGGATACGCGATTGCAGATCCATGGGCGACAGCTTCCATTGTTTGAACGGGTCATGGATACGCACCAAAAAGCGCATTTGCTGTTCTTCGTCGGTGATGGAAAACCAGTATTTCACCACCCGAATGCCCGAACGCACCAGCATCCGTTCAAATTCAGGAACCGAGCGGAAGAATTCTTCCACCTGATCTTCATTGGCAAAGCCCATCACCCGTTCCACACCAGCGCGGTTGTACCACGAGCGGTCGAACAGAACGATCTCGCCACCTGCGGGCAGGTGCGGGATGTAGCGTTGAAAATACCACTGGGTCTTTTCGCGGTCAGACGGGGCTGGCAAGGCAACCGTGCGCACCACCCGCGGGTTCAGGCGCTGGGTGATGCGCTTGATGACACCGCCCTTGCCCGCACTGTCACGGCCTTCAAACAGGACAACGACCTTTTCGCCCGTATGTTGCACCCAATCTTGCAGCTTGATCAGTTCGGCCTGCATTTGGATCAGGCTGGTCAGGTAGTTCTTGCGGTCCAGCGCGTCGGGGTGGCGATCTTTGTAGATCTTGGCGATTTCGCGCGACAGGGCTGCGTCTTCCAATTCCAGCTCAAAGTCTTCATCCAGCGCTTCGGCCAATTCCTCGGCCAGCCAGTCTTGGGCGTTTTCGTCTTGGGTG
>Ga0209550_10000495_pt1 | contig 37176 bp, 21 predicted proteins | sample LauGreSuBDMM15SN_2_FD_187567 | JGI IMG/M metagenome (GOLD analysis project Ga0209550, IMG submission 187567) | Freshwater lake microbial communities from Lake Michigan, USA - Su13.BD.MM15.SN (SPAdes) (version 5) | ecosystem: Environmental > Aquatic > Freshwater > Lake | place: Lake Michigan... | reverse complement strand
CGCTGCGCTCACCGCGCTCGCTGCTCTCAGCTCCGCCCAGGCCGCCGCTCCCGCCGGCTTCAAAGAAATCTTTGACGGCAAATCCCTCGCCGGCTGGGACGGCAATAAAGACGTTTGGTCCGTCCGCGACGGTGCGCTCACCGGCGTCACCACCGCCGAAAAAGGCATCAAAGCGAACACGTTCCTCGTCTACACCGGCGCCCAACCCGCCAACTTCGAGCTCCGCGTCGCCTTCCGCCTCACCGCGCAGAACCCCGCTAACAAGGCCAACTCCGGCGTGCAATACCGCAGCAAGGTGATCGACCCCGCCACGTTTGTTGTCGGCGGCTACCAGGCCGACATCGACTCGCCGTTCAACTACACCGGCATGCTCTACGAGGAAAAAGGCCGCGGTATTCTCATGACCGCCGGTGAAAAAATTCGTATCGGCGAAACCACCATGGTCCCCGATACCAAGAAGAAGGACGCCAAGAGGAAGCAGACCGCCGTCGAAAAACTCCCCGGTGCCACGCCCACCGCCGCCATCGCCGCCGCCTACAAGCTCGGCGAGTGGAACGACCTCGTGATCACCGCCAACGGCAACCAACTCCGCCACACCGTCAACGGTGTCGTCACCGCCGACGTCACCGACACCGACACCAGCATTGCCAAGTCTGGCGTCATCGCCCTCCAACTCCACGTCGGCCCGCCCATGACGATTCAGTTCAAAAACGCCTACCTCAAAACCCTGCCCTGAGCAACGGACAGCCGTTTCCAACCGCTGATCCCCACCGCGCTCCCGCACCGCGCCCGCAAACAAATCATGCGCGTCGGGAGAGGCGGCCCCCCTGACCCATGCAAACCCCGGACCGTTTTTCCCTGCTCCCTCCGCACCCGGTCGCCGGCGTAGTTCTGCTCACGAGAGCCGCGACCACCGGCACTCCACTCATCCCCGATTCCCGCATCTCCCCAGGCGGGCTAAAACGGACCGGTTTGCGCTTTGTTTCCCGCATTTTCTTGGCGCTCGCCGTCGCGTCCTCCGCCCACGCCACATCGACACTCAGCGGCAACGTCTCCAACCTCGGCACCGGCAATCTCCTCCAAGGCGCCCGCGTCGAGATTCCCGCGCTCGGCCTCTCCGCCCTCGCTGACGAAACCGGCCGCTACGTCCTCGGCTCCGTTCCCGCCGGCAGCCACGAACTCGTCGTCACCTACCTCGGCCTCGATAGCCAGCGCACCGGTGTCGCCGTCACCGCCGACCAAACCGCAACGCGGAATTTCGATCTCACCACGGGCATCTACAAACTCGACGCCTTCAAGGTCAGGGGCGAACGCGAGGGCGATGCTGCCGCCATCACCGCCGCACGCAACGCCGACAACCTCAAGAACGTCGTCGCCACCGATTCCTTCGGTAATCTTCCCAACCTGAATGCCGCCGAAGTCGCGATTCGCCTCCCCGGGATCGCTGGCAATCCCGACGACGCCGGCACCTACACCGGCTTCACCATCCGCGGCATGGGTCCCGGCCTCAACTCCATCACCCTCGATGGCGGACTGCTCACCGGTCAGGGCGGCATGGCGCGCAACACCATGCTCAATAATTTCAGCGGCACGATGCTCGACCAGCTCGAGCTCGTGAAAGGCCACACGCCCGACAAAGGGGCCGACTCCCTCGGCGGCACGATCAATCTCAAAAGCCGCTCCCCGCTCAGTCTGAAGGAAAAACGCCGCACCACCTACAGCTTCGGCACTCGCACCGCGCCGTCGTTCACCCAGCAGATTCCCCTGCGCGAGGCCCACCGCGCCCACCCCGTGCTCAACCTCGCGCACCAAGAGGTCTTCGATGTCTTCGGCGGGTCCCGCAATCTCGGCGTCTCCCTGAATATCTTCTACAGCGAAAACATCGTCGCAAATTTTCTGACCACGCGCGATTTCCAAAACACCACGGAGCAACCCGCCTTCCTGTGGGATTACCGCACCCAAGATTTCTACGCCAACCGCAAGCAGTGGAGCCTGAACTTGAAAGCTGAATACCGCCTCTCGTCCGCGACGAAGCTCAAGTTCAACACGATTTACAACGACACCAACGTCACCGACCGCCGCACGCTGGAGCTGCGCGCCTTCACCAACCAGGTCGTCGCCACCCCCGCCAACACCGCCACCGCCGGCATCGCGCCCGGCTACACCGACCGCCTCACCGAGGTGCGCCGCGTGCCCGCCTCCACCGTCCAGATCACCGCCGGCATGGTCACCACGTGGAATCGCCTGCGCCATCTCGACGTCGGCGCCGAGCACGTCTTCGGCCCCCTCTCCCTCGACTACGGCGCGCGCTACAGCCAGACGCACATCAACTCCGGCAACGGCGGCGAGTCCGGCACCCTCGTCCATCAGATCACCAACGTGGGCTGGATTCTCGATCGCACCTCGTCCGATCTCTACCCGCGCCTGCTCCAGACCGCCGGGGCCGACTTCACTAACCCCGCCAACTACCGGGTCCCCGCCAACGGATTTACCAACGCCAACGTCGGCAACAACATCGCGGTCGGCGAGGCCAGCGCCGATGCCCGCTACGCCTTCCCCACGTCCTTTCCGCTCTCATTCAAATCCGGTTTCAAACTCCGCGACCAAGCCGCCGACGATCGCAGCGCCGCGCGTCGTTGGAGTTACCTCGGCACCACCGCCCTGCCCACCGATCCCTCGATTCTCACACTCGATGCCCACAAAACCGGGCTCAATCTCCCGCGCTGGGAGGCCGCTGCATTCATTCGCGAGCGCCAGCCCATCACCCCCGCGCTCTGGCGCGAAGACCTCTATTTCCGCGAGCAGGTCCAATACACCGGCACGCGCGGCGTCTCCGAATTCGTCACCGCCGGCTACGTGATGGCGCAAGGCCGCGTGGGTCGCACCGGTTTCCTCACCGGTGTGCGCACGGAAAAAACCAAGACTGCCAGCTGGGGCTGGGTACGCGCCCGCGTCGCCAGCAACGCCACCGATCAGCTCGCCGATCCCGTCGGCTCCGCGCGCCGCGACTACGCCGGCACGCGCCGCGAGCTCACGGGCGCCTACACCAAATCGTTCCCCAGCGCCCACCTCACGCACGAGCTCACGTCCAACTTAAAAGCCCGCCTCAGTTGGTCCACCAGCTTCGGTCGCGCCCCGCTCAGCAGCCTGCTGCCCAACGAGACGCTCAGCACCGACGGCACGTCCCTCACCGTCAACAATCCCGCCCTCCTCCCGCAAACCGCCACCAACTGGGATGCCTCGCTCGACTACTACTTTGAACCCGTCGGCAATCTTTCCGTCGGGTTTTTCCAGAAGACGATCAACGACTACATCGTCAGCGGCATCATCAGCGGCACCATCGCGAATGGCCCCGACAACGGCTACAACGGCGAATACCAGGGCCTCACCCGGCTCACCTCCGCCAACGCGGGCACCGCCTTCGTCCAAGGTTGGGAGCTGAGCTACCAACAGCAGCTCACCTTTCTCCCCGGTCTCCTCCGCGGCCTCGCCGTCTCGGCCAACTACACGTTGCTCTCCACGCACGGCGACTTCGGCGGCACCGTCACTCGCAGCACCAATCAGGTCGGCGGTTTTATCCCCCGCACCGCCAACGCCAGTCTCTCCTGGCGCCACCGCGGCTTTGGCACGCGCGTGCTCGTCAACTACACCGGCCCGCACCTTCAGACTTACAGCGCCGCGAGCCTCGGCCGAAATCTCTACCGCTTCGAGCGCATCATCACGACGCTCGGTTTCAGTTACCAGCTCCGCCCCGCCGTCACGCTCACCTGCGACATCGACAACCTTTTCAACGAATCCCAACGCCGCTACCGTGGCATCCCCGACCAGATGCAGAGCACCAGCCTCACCGCTTCAACCGTCAGCTTCGGCCTCACCGGCCGCTTCTAAAATCGGACCGACGGTTTCCCCACCGCCACCCAACCCCACCCTCCCATGCAATCCCGTCTCCCCCTCTCTCTTTCTCTCCTTCTCTCCCTCTTCCTCTCCCTCTTCCTCTCCTTCTCCGCCCTCCAAGCCGCCACCCTCACCGGCAACATTTCCAACGTCGCCACCGGCAATCTCCTCGAGGGCGCGCAGATCTCCGTCCCCGCGCTCGGCCTCCGCACCCTCTCCGATAACACCGGCCGCTACGTCCTGCCTGCACTTCCCGCCGGCACCCACGAGGTCGTCGTCACCTACCTCGGTCTCGATTCCGTCCGCGCCACGGTCGCCGTCTCCGATAGTGCCCCCGCCTCGCGCAATTTCGACCTCACCACCGGTATCTACAAACTGGATGCATTCACCGTCGCCGGCGAACGCGAGGGCGGCGCTGCCGCCATCACCGCCCAACGCAACGCCGCCAACGTCAAGAACGTCGTCGCCATGGACTCCTACGGCAATCTGCCGAACATGAGCGCGAGCGAGCTCGCGATCTTGCTCCCCGGCGTGTCGTCCGCGCTCAACCTCGAAAACGGCATCGATGGTTTCACCGTCCGCGGCATGGGCCCCACGCTCAACAACATCACCCTCGACGGCGCGATGCTCTCCACCCAGGGCGCGATGGCGCGCCAGGGCCGCATCAACAATCTCACCGGCGCGATGTTCGAGGGCTTGGAATTGATTAAGGGCCACACGCCCGACAAGGGCGCTGACTCCCTCGGCGGCACCATCAACCTCAAGAGCCGCTCGCCGCTCTCGATGCGCGAAAAACGCCGCGTCACCTACAATTTCGCCGTGCGCTGGGCCCCGCCGTTTACCGAGCAGATCCCCCTCCGCGAAACCCACCGCAGCCACCCGCTGCTCAACGTCGGCTACGCCGAGGTCTTCGATGTCGCCGGTAGCCAACGCAATCTCGGTGTCGTGGTAAACACGTTCTACAGCGAAAACGTCGGCGCTGCCCACAGCACCACGCGCGATTTCGAAAACACCCCGAACCGATCCGCGTTCCTCTGGGACTACCAAACCTTCGACCAATACAACAACCGCAAGCAGGCCAGCGTGAACGTAAAAGCTGAATACCGCCTCTCCCCCACCACGAAGCTCTCACTCAACACCATCGCCAACGACGCGAATGAAATGGGCAAGCTGCGCTTCACCACCCGCGCCTTCACCAACCAGGTCGTCTTTAATCCCGCACTGCCCGTCACGGGCACCAACGCCACCGCCGGCATTATGCCCGGCTACACCGACCGCATCACGCAGGTGCGCCAGTCAACGGCCTCCAATTTCGACATCCTCACGCAGGGTCCGAATAATTTTTATCTCCGCACGCGCACTTTCGATCTCGGCGTCGAGCACGAGCTCGGCCGCCTCCGCCTCGACTACGGCGGCGCATTCAGCTCCACGCATATCAACAACGGCTTCGGCAACGACGGCGGCCAGTTCACCATGCGCGTGAACAATCTCGGCTGGCTGCTCGATCGCACGCCGTCCGACCTCTACCCGCGCTTCACCCAAACCGCCGGAGCCGATATCACCAAACCGGAAAATTATCGGATGAACGGCTTCTTTCAAAACAACAACGTCGACAACAACCACGAGGTCCGCGAAGCCCGCGCCAACGTGAAATACGACGTGCCCACGCTGCGCACGTTCTTCAAGACCGGCGTCCACTGGCGCGAGCAGTTCGCCCACGATATCAATCGCAACCGTCGCTGGAGCTACCTCGGCACCACCCTCCCGTCCGATCCTTCGGTCCGCAACGTCACCGGCCGGGAGACCGGCCTCATCGTTCCGTTCTGGGCCGCGTCGCAGTTTTTCGCCGACCGCAACCCGATCACACCTTCCCTCTGGAACGAGGACCGCTACTTCGCCCAGCAAAGTCTCTTCACCGGCACCCGCCGCGTCACCGAGGATGTCACCGCCGGCTACGTCATGGCGCAGGGGCGCGTCGCCAACACCGGCTTTCTCACCGGCGTTCGCGTCGAGGAAACCGCTACGAACAGCTGGGGCTGGGTCCGCGCCCGCGTCCCGAGCACCGTCGCGCAGCAAACCGCCGATCCCGTCGGCTCCGCCCAGCGCGACTACAGCACCACCCGCCGCGTGCTCCGCGGCAGTTACACGAAGTCATTCCCCAGCATCCACCTCACCCAGGATATTTCGCCCAACTGGAAAGCCCGCCTCAGCTGGTCCACGAGCTTCGGCCGCCCACCGATGACCAGCCTTCTCCCAAACGAAACCATCAACGAAACCGCCCAGACCTTGACGGTCAATAATCCGTCGCTCCTCCCGCAGTCGGCGAAAAACTGGGACGCCTCCCTCGAGTATTATTTCGAGCCCGTGGGCAACTTCTCCGTCGGCTTCTTCCACAAAACCATCCGCGACTTCATTGTCTCGGGGATCAACACCGGCACCATCGGCACCGGCACCGACAACGGCTACGCGGGTGAATACGGCGGCTTCACGCGCCTCTCGAGCGCCAACGCCGGCACCGCGTTCGTGCAGGGCTGGGAGCTCAGTTACCAGCAGCAGTTCACCTCCCTGCCCGGTTGGCTCAAGGGCCTCGGCCTCACCGCCAACCTCACCGCCCTCGAAGCCCACGGCGACTACGGTGGCCGCGGTCGCCGCGACACCCGCGACGTCGAGGGCTTCGTGCCCCGCATCGGCAACGTCAGTGTTTTCTGGAGACACCGCGGCATCACTTCACGCGTGATCGTGAACTACACCGGTGAGTCCATCACCAACTTCACCGACGGCTCGCCCGCCCGCAGCCGCTTCCTCGCCCCACGCACGGTCGTGAACCTCAGCTTCGGCTACCAGTGGCGCCCCGCCGTCTCCTTCTCGATCGACGCCAATAATCTCACCAACGCCCCCCAATCCGCCTATCGCGGCTTCTCCGATCGGATGCAGTTCAAACTCTTCGGCGGCACCACCCTCACCGCCGGCATCAACGGCCGCTTCTAATTTCATGAAAACACCCACCACACACGCCCCCCGTCTCCCCCTCTCTCTTTCTCTCCTTCTCTCCCTCGCCGCGGCCGCGTGCCTCGCCCTCGCGGAGCCCCGGCTCCGCGCCGCTGACAGCGCAGCCGCGCCCGGCACCATTCACGGCCGCGTGCAGAATGTCGCGACCGGCCAGTATCTCAACAACGCCCGCGTCTCGGTCAAGGGCACCACTCTCTCGGATCTCACCGACGAATCCGGCACCTTCCGGATCGCCCAGGTGCCGGCGGGCACCGCGGTGCTGCAGGTGTTCTACACCGGACTCGACCCGGAGGAGATTTCCGTCCGCATCACCGGCGGTGGCACCGTGGTGCAGGACGTCAGCCTCACCAACGCCGCGCTCTTCGGCAAAAACCAAGGCGCCGTGAAGCTCGATGCGTTTGTCGTCTCCACCGGCCGCGACACCAACGCCAGCTCGATCGCCGTCAACGAACAGCGTTTCGCGCCAAACCTGAAAAACGTCGTCAATACCGACGCCTTCGGCGACGTCACGGACGGAAACGTGGGCGAGTTCCTGAAATTCCTCCCCGGCATCACGACCGACACCGATGTCAACGAAGGCGGCACGGTCACGACCATTTCCGTGCGCGGCTTCAGCTCGGGCATGACGCGTGTTTCCAGCGACGGCGCTCAACTCGCCAACACCGGCAGCGCGCAGGGCAACATCCGAACGTTTTATTTCAGCCAGGTTTCCGCCAACAACGTATCGCGGGTGGAGGTCACCAAGGCGCCCACCCCCGCGACCCCGGCTGACACCCTGGCGGGCTCCGTCAACATGGTCAGCAAAAGCGCATTCGAGCGCAAAACCGCCCAGTTCAACTACAGTGCCAGCCTCACCGGCAGCAGCCAGAACCTCAGCCTGAAGCGCGAGGCATTCGTCAACGACGCGCAGGTCTATAAAATCAAACCCGGCGTGACCTTCGACTACACCCTGCCGGTGAACCGCAATTTCGGCGTTGTCGTCACCGGCCAGAGCATCGACCGCCACACGGATCAGGCGCTGAACACGAAAACATACGGCACCGGGATTGCCGGAGCCACCACCGCCAACCCGTATCTGCAGTCGATCCGTTTCCTCGAGGGCCCGCGCCTCGCCTTCCGCCGCTCGCTGGCGGTGAAGGCCGACTGGCGCGTCGCCACCTACTCGGTCCTCTCCGCCAGTTTCCAAACGAGCGCGTTTCTCAACCAGCGCTCGCCGGTAGAAACGGCCATCAATGTCGGCGCGAATGCGACGCCGACCATCGCCGGCGGTAAGCCCCTCACGTTTGGACCCGACTTCACCAGTGGAGCGACCGGGCGCGGCTCGATGACCTTGATGGGCGGGGCGGATTTCCAGCAACTGGGCCGCACGCAGGCCGGTAACGCGCGCTACCGCTTCGACAACGGCGCTTGGCGCATCGAGGCCGGCGTCGACTACTCCATCTCCATCGGCGCCGTGCGGGACAGCAACGCCTCGCCGCCGCGTTTCCGCGGCATGGCGTTCAGCTACGCGACGCCCGTGCGGGTCGAATTCTCCAACATGGGCGACGTGTCGCCCAGGACGATCCGCCTCTTCGACAACAACGACCGCGAGGTGAGCATGTTCGACCTGAAAAATTTCCGGCTCGCCACCGCGCAGAGCACCTATCGCGACTTCACCGACACGCTCGAAAGCGGAAAGCTCGACGTTCGCCGGCAGCTCACGTTCCTCCCGTTCCCGGCGGCGGCTCAAGTCGGAACCCTCACGCGCACGCAGGAGCGCGACGTCCGCCGCTACAATCCAATCTGGACCTACAACGGCCCGGCAGACCTTTCGTTCACGGCCCACAACGACTACCGGACCCGGGCCGACCCGCGGTTCCGGGACATGCAATGGCCGTCGGTGGTCAAGGCGTGGTCCGCGTGGCAGGCGAATCCGACGCTCTTCACCCAGACCCCTGCGCAGGTCGTCGCCGCTGAGCAATTCAAGATCACCAATTCCGAATATGTGCGCGAACGGGTTTCGGCCTACTACGCGATGGTGGAGTTCCGACCGTTCGAGCGACTCACGGTTCTGGGTGGAATGCGGCGCGAACAAACTTCGGTCGACGGGCTCGGGCCCATCTTTGATCCCACCGCCGTGTGGCTGCGCAATGCCGACGGGAGCTTTGCCCGCACGACGGCGGGGGCACGGATTCGAAAAGCTGAGGCCGGTGCCGTCGGCTCGCTGCAGGAGCTCGTCCTGACCCGCAAGGAGCGCGGCTTCCGCGCCAACCGCCTCTACGCCGGCAACTATCCCAGCCTGCACCTCAACTACAACTACAGCGCCAACCTGATCGCCCGCGCCTCCTTCGCTGAGACCTACGGCCGGCCGGATTTCACCAGCGTCATCCCCAACACCTCGATCACCGAGCTCGACATCAACAACGATCCCAACGCGATCGACGGCCGGATCAGCGTCCGCAACCCCGGCCTGAAACCGTGGTCGGCGAAGAACTACGACCTCTCGCTCGAATACTACACGCCGCAGGGCGGGCTTTTCAGCGCCGGACTTTTTCGCAAGACCATCCGGGACTTCTTCGGCACTTCGACGATCATCGCCACAGCGCAGGATCTCGAGAACTTCGACCTCGATCCGCAATACCTCGGCTGGGAAATCAACAGCACGACCAATGGCGGCAACGCTCGCGTCGACGGGGTCGAGTTCAACGCGCAACACTCGCTGCAACCCTTCGGCGCCTGGGGGCGTTCGTTCCAGGTGTTTCTCAACGGCACGAAACTCAAGCTTTACGGCAGCCAGCGCTCCGCTTTCGGCGGCTTCGTCCGCGGCACCCTCAGCTGGGGCGTCAACTACAACCATCGGCGCTTCAAGGTGGTAGCACGGTGGAACCATCGCGGCCAGCGTCTCGACTCCGTGGTCGCCGCGCTCGATCCGAACGGCGGGGTCTACACGATTCCCCGGACCATCATGGATCTGAACACGGAATTTCGCGTGAGCCCGCGGTTCTCGGTTTACGCCAACGCGCAGAATGTGTTCGCCGTTTCCGACAAGATCGAGCGCTTCGGCGACAACACCCCGGCCTACGCCCGCCGCACCTCCGACACGAACACCGGGGTGCTGCTCACCGCCGGCATCAAGGGCTCGTTTTGATCAGGGGAATTTTGCTGCTCCACCCCAGCCCTAGTGCCAAAACTTAGACGCCCAGCAACCCTTCGCCACACGCCATCAGCCGCCGCAAATCTACCACAATTCGCCGCAGCGGTCTTAAGTCTGACCGCAATTGCGGAGTATTCTTCTTTCCCCCCGAGTTCGGTGCGTGCGCAACGCGCGCCACAGCCAAACCCAACCGCCGTCCCACAAAACCACCGCCCCCCTTTATCCATGAAAACTCCCCTCTCCCGCTCTCTCCTTCTCTCCCTCTCCCTCTTCCTCTCCGCCTCCACCGCCCACGCCGCCACCATTTCCGGCAACGTTTCCAATCTCGCCACCGGCAACCTCCTGCAGGGCGCCCGCGTCGAAATCCCCGCGCTCGGCGTCTCCGCCCTCGTCGACGAAACCGGCCGCTACGTCCTCGGCTCCGTTCCCGCCGGCACCCACGAACTCGTCGTTACCTACCTCGGCCTCGATAGCCAGCGCGCTACCGTCGCCGTCACCGCCGACCAAACCGCGACGCGGAATTTCGATCTCACCACGGGCATCTACAAACTCGAACAGTTCAAAGTGAAGGGCGAGCGCGAGGGCGACGCGTCGGCCCTCACCGCCGCGCGCAACGCCGAGAACCTTAAGAACGTCGCCGCTACCGATTCCTTCGGCAATCTCCCCAACATGAACGCCGGCGAAGTCGCCATCCGACTGCCCGGCATCTATGGTGAGCTCGACGCCGGCGGCAACCTCTCCGGTTTCAACGTGCGCGGCATGGCCGCGGGACTCAATTCGGTCACCATGGACGGCGGCCTCATGACCGGCCAGGGCGGCCTCGGCCGCTCCATCTTCGTCAATAATATCACCGGCGCGATGTTCGACCAAGTGGAGCTCATCAAGGGACACACACCCGACAAGGGCGCCGACTCCCTCGGCGGCACCATCAATTTCAAGAGCCGTTCTCCGCTCTCCATGCGCGAGAAGCGCCGCATCACCTACACGCTCTCGGCGCGCATCGCGCCGTCGTTCACCGAGCAGATTCCCATCCGCGAGCAGCGCCGCCTCCACGGTCTCGCCAATCTCGGCTACCAAGAGGTCTTCGACGCCTTCGGCGGCAGCCGCAACCTCGGCGTCTCCCTCACCATCTTCAACAGCGAGACCGCCATCGGCTCTTTTTTCACCACCCGCGATTTCCAGAACACCGCCGCCTCACCCGCCTTCCTCTGGAGCTATCTCACGAGCGATCTCTACAACCACCGTCGGCAGAAAAACATTACCGCCAAGGCCGACTACCGCCTCACGCCTTCGACCAAGCTCTCGTTTCTCGCGACTTACATCGACCACTCGGAAATCTTTCGCCGCCAATACAACGTCACCGCCAACACCAACCAGGTCGTCTTCGATCCCGCGCTCAACACCGCCGCCAACACCGGCGCCGGCATCGCCCCCGGCTACACCAGCCGCATCACCACGGTCCGCCCCGTGGCCGCCTCGACCATCGATGTCCAGATGACGGGGCCGAATAATTTCTTCAACCGCCTCCGTCGCGTCGACGTGGGCATCGAGCACCAAAAAGGCCCGCTGCTCCTCGAGGCCAACCTTCGCCGCACCCAGACCCACATCAACATCGGCAACGGCGAGGGCGGTTCCCTGACCAACCGCATCAGCAACACCGGCTGGATCATCGACCGCACGCAATCGGATCTGTTTCCCAAATTCATCCAGAACGGCGGGCTCGATTTCACCAATCCCGCGAACTACCGCCCCACCGCCAACGGCCTCTCCAACCAGAACGACAAGCAAGTCCACGAGGTCGACGAGGGCCGCCTCGATGTGCGCTACAACCTGCCGATCTCCGCGCCCATCTTCGCCAAGGTCGGCGTGCACTGGCGCGAGCAGACCGTGGGCGCCCGCAGCGCCTCGCGTCGCTGGAGCTACACCGGCACCGGCCCGCTCCCGCACGATCCCAATCTCGTCACCATGGATCAGCGCGAGACGCGCCGCGGCATCCCGCAGTGGGAGGCCTCGTGGTTCATCCGTGGCCGCGAGATCATCGATCCCACTCTCTGGCGTGAGGATTTTTATTTCCGCGAGACCACGGGCTTTACCTCCTACCGCCAAGCCGTCGAGACCGTCACCGCGCCCTACGCGATGGTGCAGGGTAAACTCGGCCGCGAGGGCTGGCTCGCCCGCTCCGGTTTCCTCGGCGGCGTGCGCTGGGAGAAAACCGAGAACGAGGCCGACGGCTTCGTGCGCGCCCGCCGCCTCAGCAACACACCCGCGACTGCCACCGAAGCCCAGGCCATCGCCGCAGCGCAATCCGACTACGCCACCAACCGCCGCGCAGTTGACGGCGAATATACCAAGGCGTTTCCCAGCATCCACGCTTGGCACGACATCACCCAGAATCTCAAAGCCCGCCTGAGTTGGTCCACGAGCTTTGGCCGCCCCAGCTTCGGCCAACTCGTGCCTGGCGAGACCCCCACCGAGGCCAACGCAAACTTCAGCGGACGCCCCACGCTCACGATCAACAACCCGTCCCTCCTGCCGCAGACCGCGAAGAACTGGGACGCCACGCTCGAGTATTACTTTGAGCCCGTCGGCAACTTCACGGTCGGCTGGTTCCACAAGGAGATTCGCGACTACATCATTAGCGGCATCGAGTCAGGCGTAGTCGCGACCGGCACCGACAACGGCTTCAACGGCGAATACGCCGACTTCACGCTTCTCACCACCGCCAACGCCGGCACCGCCATTGTCCAAGGCTGGGAGTTCAGCTACCAGCAGCAGTTCACGTTCCTGCCCGGCGTGCTCAAGGGCCTCAGCGGCACCATCAACTATACCGTGCTCGATACGCACGGCAATTTCGGCGGCACGGGCCGGCGCGAGACGGGGCAGGTCGCCGGCTTCGTTCCGCGCACCGCCAACGCCAGCCTTTCCTGGCGCTACCGCGGCTTCAGCACGCGCCTGCTCGTGAATTACGCCGGCGAGGCGATCACCGCCTACAACGCCACGTCGCCCGCGCGGAACCTCTACCGCGTCGAGCGCAAGCTCATCAACCTCGGCTTCTCCTACCAGCTCCGGCCCTCGCTCAACGTGACGCTCGACATCGATAACCTCACCAACGTCCCGCAAAAGCGCTACCGCGGCACACCCGACACCGTCGAGCACTTCAACTACCCCGGCACTACCTTCACCATCGGCCTCAACGGCCGCTTCTAATTTTCCAACCATCATCCGATATGCACACTACCGACCTCGCGACCTTACGCCTCCCCTTCTCCCCCTCTCTCCCTCTCTCCCTCTCTCTCCCTCTCTCCCTCTCTCTTTCCCTCCTTCTCTCCCTCTCCGCTCTTCACGCCGCCACCCTCACCGGCAACATCTCCAACGTCGCCACCGGCAATCTCCTCGAGGGCGCGCAGGTCGCCGTCCCGTCCCTCGGCCTCAGCACCTTCACCGACAACACCGGCCGCTACGTTCTCCCGTCGCTCCCCGCCGGCTCGCACGAGGTCGTCGTCACCTACGTCGGCCTCGATCCGGCGCGCACCACCGTCACCGTCAACGACTCCGCCAGCACCACGCGCAATTTCGACCTCACCAGCGTCGTCTACAAACTCGACGCCTTCAAGGTCACCGGCGAGCGCGAGGGCGGTGCCGCCGCCATCACCGCGCAGCGCAACGCCGAAAACGTGAAGAACATCGTCGCTATGGATTCGTTCGGAAACTTGCCGAACATGAATGCCGCCGAAGTGGCCATCCGCCTCCCCGGCGTCGCCGGCAATCCGTCCGACGAAAATCTCATCGACGGTTTCACCATCCGCGGCATCGGCCCCGGCCTCAACAGCGTCACGCTCGACGGCTCGCCACTCACCAGCCAAGGCGCCCTCTCCCGCAGCACGAACATGAACAACCTCACCGGTTCCATGTTCGACCAGATGGAGCTCACCAAGGGCCACACGCCCGACAAGGAGGCCGGCTCCATCGGCGGCACGATCAATCTCAAGAGCCGCTCACCGCTCAGCATGAAGGAGCGCCGCCGTATCACCTACAGCGCCGGCGTCCGCTACGCTCCGTCGTTCACCGAGCAAACGCCCACCCGCGAAAAACACCGCGCGCATCCGCTCTTCAACGTCGGCTGGCAGGAGCTCTTCGACGTCTTTGGCGGCGAGCGTAACCTCGGTCTCTCGCTCAACGTGTTCTACTCCGAAAACGCCGTCGGCGGCTTCCGCACCCTGCGCGATTTCGAAAACACCACCGCCCAGCCCGCCTATCTCTGGGACTACCGCACCTGGGATAATTACAACAACCGCAAGCAGGCCAGCGTCAGCCTCAAGGCCGACTACCGCCTCTCGCCCTCCACCAAGCTTTCGGTCAACACCGTCGCCAGCGACGCCGTGGAAACCTTCCGCCGCCAATACGAGACCCGCGCCTTCACCACGCAGGCCGTCTTCAATCCCGCTCTCCCCGTGACCGGCACCAATGCCACGGCCGGCATTTTGCCCGGCTACACCGATCGCATCACCCAGGTCCGCGCCGCCGCCGGGTCAACCATCGAGCAGACCACCACCGGCCCCGGCAATTTCGCGAACCGCATGCGGCGCCTCGACGTCGGCGCCGAACACGTCTTCGGTGCCCTCCAACTCAATTACAACGCCCTCTACACGCAGACAAATATCAACGGCGGCGGCGGCGGCCGCGGCGGCATTTTAGTCAACCGCCTCACCGCCGTCGGCTGGCGCCTCGATCGCACCGACTCCGATCTCTACCCGCGTTTCACCCAGACCGAGGGCCCTGATTTCAACAACGCCGCCAACTACCGGCCCACCACCTACAACAACTCCATCCTTCAAAACGACGACCAAATCAAAGAGGCCCGCGCCAACGCCCGCTACACGCTACCGGTTTCGTTTCCGCTTTCCCTCAAGTCCGGCGCCGTCTGGCGTCAGCACTACGCGAGCGCCGAAAGCGTCGCCCGCCGTTGGAACTACGCCGGCACCACCGCGCTCCCCTCCGATCCCACGATCATCACGTTCGATTCCGTGAAGACCGGCCGCCGCCTTCCGCAGTGGGAGCCCGTCCAGTTCTTCGCCGACCGCCAGCCGATCACGCCGGCGCTCTGGACCGAGGACCGATATTTCAACGAGCAAAACAAATACACCGCCAACCGCGCCGTCACGGAGACCGTCACCGCCGGCTACGCGCTGGCGTCCGGCCGCGTCGGCCGCACCGGCCTCATCGCCGGCGTCCGCACCGAACGCACCGAGACGTCGAGCTGGGGCTGGGTGCGCGCCCGCACCGGCAGCACCGTCGCCCAACAAACCGCCGATCCCGTCGGCTCCGCCACCCGCGACTACGCCGGCACCCAGCGCAACCTCAGCGGCAGCTACACCAAATCGTTCCCCAGCGCCCACCTCACGCACGATCTCACCTCCGATCTGAAAGCCCGCCTGAGTTGGTCCACGAGCTTCGGCCGCCCACCGCTGAACAACGCCCTCCCCAACGAAACCATTTCCGAGACCAACCAAACGCTCACCGTCAACAACCCGAGCCTGCTCCCACAGAACGCCGCCACCTGGGATGCCACGCTCGAATATTACTTCGAGCCGGTCGGCACCCTTTCCCTCGGCTGGTTCAATAAAACCATCACCGACTACATCGTCTCCGGCACCAACGCCGGCACCATCGGCACCGGCAACGACAACGGCTACAACGGCGAATACGCCGGCTTCACCCGCCTCACCTCCGCCAACGCCGGCACCGCTAAAGTCACCGGCTGGGAATTCAACTACCAGCAGCAGTTCACGTTTCTTCCCGGTCTCCTCAAGGGCTTCGGCGCCTCTGCCAACTACACGCTCATCCGCACGAACGGAAATTTTGGCGGCACCACCTCGCGCAGCACCGACGAAGTCCCCGGCTTCATTCCGCGCACCGGCAACGCCACGCTGTCGTGGCGCTACAAAAAATTCAGCACGCGCCTCCTCTACAATTTCACCGGCAGCTACATCACCGCGTTCACCGCCGCCACGCCCGGCCGCAACCTCTACCGCTTCCAGTACGCCACGGTTAACGCCGGCGTCTCGTATCAGGTTCGCCCCAACCTTCAGCTCACGCTCGACGCCGCCAATCTCACCAACGAGCCCCAGTCCCTCTACCGCGGCGTCCGTTCCCAGATGCAGAACACGATCCTCAACGGCACGAGCCTCACCTTCGGCGTCAACGGCCGCTTCTGATTACGCGACCACACCTCCCTCATGAACCCCACCCCCTCGCCCGCCCCCACCGTAGCCCGGCTCGTGAGAGCCGGGACTTTGCTCCTCGCCTTTGCCGTCCCGCCCGCCGCCACCGCCCAAACCGCCCCCGCTCCGTCCGTCAGCGCCACCAAAGCCCCCACGTCCGCCGAGGCCGCCGCCGCCGTCAAACTTGAGGACTTCGTCGTCACCGGCGTCTTCAACGCCACCGAGGCCCGCAAGGCCACGACCGCCATCACCGCACTCAACGCCGACCTGCTGTCCGAACAGATCGCGATCAGCGCCGACGACATGCTGCTCAACGTCGCCGGCGTTTTTGTGAACTCTTCCCTCGGCGAAATCCGCGGGATGGTTTACTCGCGCGGCATCTCCGCTGATAGCTCCGATGGCGCCAACGGCACCTACTACGTCTCCATGCAGGAAGACGGCCTGCCCATCACCAACGCCAGTTTCGGCAACTACGGCGCCGGCTACTTCAACCGCCCCGACGCCACGCTCCAACGCGTCGAAGCCGTCCGCGGCGGCAGCGCCTCGATCACGTCGTCCAATTCTCCCGGCGGTGTCTTCAACTACATCTCGCGCCATGGCCCCGACCGCTTCGGCGGCGAGATTCGCACGCGCCTCGGTCTCGAAGGCCAGGGCTCGCCACAATATCGCAGCGATCTCACCGTGGGCGGCCCTCTCCCCGGCGCGCTCGGCGCGAAGGGCTGGGTCTACAACGTCGGCGGTTTCTACCGCTACGCCGAGGGCCACCGCCCGCCCTCCGGCTGGCCGATGAACGACGGCTTTAATCTCCGCGGCAACCTCTTCAAAGACTACGGCCACGGCTCGATCAAACTCTACGGCAAATTCCTCGACGACCGAAACCACTGGTATGAATACCTCCTCGCGCGGAATCCCGAGGACCCCAAACAATACCCCGGCCTCAGCCGCTACAGCACCAATCTGCTCCCGAAAAGCTCGCACCAATATCCGCGCGAAACCGACACCCAGTTCTCCACCTTCGACACCACCGACGCCGTCCGCTCACGCCAGCGCTACGTCGGCGCCGAGTGGAAACACGAGTTCGGCGACGGCTGGTCGGTCAACCACAACGTGAAATTCTCCCGCAATTGGGCCGACTGGAATTCCAGCGCCGGCATCACCCCGCGTTCGATCGATTGGCCGAATTTCTACAGCACCATGGCGATTCAGTTCAGCGGCGGCGGTACCGCTATCAACGGTCGCATCCCCGCCGGCCTCTACCGTTTCACCGATCGCTCGACCGGCGCCGTCCTCGCCGAGGTCACCTCCAACGGCGCCTTCACCGTCGCCGCCAACGCGCTCTCCAATCCCGGACTCGTCCTGCGCTTCTCGAATCTCCCTAACAACCAGATCCTCCCGAACGCGCTTTGGACCAACACCGGCCGCGTCGCCAACGAACACGTCAACGAAATCATGGAGAATCTCTCCATCACGAAAAAGTGGCGCAGCCACTCGTTCACCGCCGGCAGTTACTTCGGTTACGCCGGCATCTCCGACCGCCAGACGAGCGGCGGTCGCACCGCTTCGCCGCTCGTCGAGCAACCGCAGCCGCTCGCCCTCACGTGGATTCCCGCCACCGCCGCGAACGCCCCCGCCGGCACGCCTGCCGCCGTCCTCACCGCCGTCGCCGGTTTCGAAGGCAAGCCCGTCCTCCTCACCAATCCCGAGGGCTTCACCGCCCTCGGCGTCGGCTACACGCGCGACAAAGCCCTCGCCCGTCAGGTCGCAGTCTTCTTCGGTCACAAATGGGAACTCAACCAGCGCCTCGGCTTCGACTGGGGTTTCCGCGGCGAACGCTACGCCGTCAAAGGCTTCAACCAAACCGGCACGCAAAACGCCCGCGGTAACTGGGACCCGACCTACGGCGGTCCGGATGGCAATGTGTTCACGATGGCCGACAACCGTTTCACCGGCCCCAATCCCACCGGCAAGTGGGACTTCGACAAAGACGTCCACAGCTTCTCGTGGTCCTCGGCCGCCAATTACGTCATCAATAACGAAAACTCGTTCTACGTCCGCTTCGCCGACGGCGAGAAGGCGCCCGACTACGGTTTCTTCCGCAACTACACGACGCAGTTTCGCATCAACAATCTGAAACCCCGCCCCCAATCAATCATGCAGGCCGAGCTCGGCTACCGCTGGAAACGCAAGGATCTCACCCTCACCGCCACCCCGTTCTGGACCCAGCTCAATAACGTCAACAGCAACCCGCAGGCGATCGAAGCCGACGGCGTCACCGCCTACTACCCCGACCCGATCTACAACGCCGTCACGTCCTACGGCCTCGAGCTCGAAGCCGAACTAAAAATCACGGATCGCTGGCGCCTCCGGTCCGTCTTCACGAAACAATATTCAACCAACACCGTCTGGAAAATCTTTGTCGCCGGCGTCAACGGCCGCGACGACGACAGCTACCTCGATTTCACCGGCAGAAAATCCGATAACAATCCCGACTTCATTCTCAATCAAACCCTCAGCTACCGGACGCCAAAGGTCTTCGCAAATATCTCGTGGAAACACATGGGCGAGCGCGCCGGCAACGTCGCCAACGTGATCATTCTCCCCCGCTTCAACCAATTCGATTTCGGCACCGGCTACACGTTCTCCCGCCGCTGGTCCGTTAATCTCAACGTCAACAACCTCCTCGACAGCGAGGGCGTGATGACGTGGCGCGGCTGGGGCGTGAACCCCGGCGACCGCCAGAGCTACACCTCGCTCCCCGCCACTGGCAAAGACACCATGCTCCAATACGTCCCCGTCCAACCCCGCGCCTACTTCCTCTCCTCCACCTACAAATTCTGACCCTCGCCCCTAACCAAATTCTTCAACCGCCAATCCCCGCTCATCCGATCCGCCCAACCAACACCCGCGCATCGCCGATTAGGCGATGCCCGCACACTCCCACCACGCCCTCCCTCGTCCGAACATTAGCGAAGATTAGCGGTTCACCTCCGAACTCATCCCGTATTTACAAACCCATGACACCCTCACACTCGTTCCCCACCCGGCTTGCCCGCCTCGGCGCGCTGCTCCTCCTCGGCGCTACCGCGTTCGTCTTCGTCGCGCAGGCCGCCGAAAAGAAAAAAGCGGCAGCTCCGGCCTCCGAGCCTCCCGGCAAATCCGCCCGCGCCGCCATGGCCGCCCTAGCCGTCGCCACCGATCCCTCCCAACTCAAGGTCGCTCCCGGCTTCAAGGTCGAGCTCCTCTACACCGTTCCCAAAGAGGAGCAGGGCTCCTGGGTCGGGCTCACCATCGATCACAAGGGCCGCCTCCTCGCCGCCGACCAATATGGGAGCCTTTATCGCATCACCCTCCCCGCCCTCGGCACCGCGGCCGGCACCAAGGTCGAGAAACTCGCCATCACCCTCCCGGCCGTCGCGCCCTCGCCGGATTCTCCGCCCGCTTCCACGCCCAAACGCGCCCAAACCGCCGACGGCGCCGGCCCCACCATCGGTGCCCATGGCCTCCTCTACGCCTTCGACAGCCTCTACGTCATGGTCGGCGAAACCCCGAACAAACGCGGCCTCTGGCGCTTTCGCGACACCGACGGCGACGATCAATTCGATAAACTCGAATTCCTCCGCGAGATAAAGGGCGGCGGCGAACACGGCCCCCACTCCCTCGCCCTCTCCCCCGACGGCAAGTCCATTTATTTCGCCAACGGCAACCACACCGACCTCCCCACCCGCATGGAAAAATCCCGCGCCGTCCGTTGGGACGAGGACCACCTCCTCCCGCGCATGTGGGACGCCCGCGGCCACGCCAAAAACAAATTCGCCCCCGGCGGCTACATCGGCCGCACCGATCCCGAAGGTAAAACCATGGAACTCTTCGCCCTCGGCTTCCGCAATCAGTTCGACCTCTCCTTCGATCAAAACGGCGAACTCTTCACCTACGACTCCGACATGGAGTGGGACCAGGGCTCCCCGTGGTATATTCCAAACCGCATCAATCACGTCGTCGACGGCGCTGACTACGGTTGGCGCTCCGGTGCCGGTCGCTGGCCCGACTACTACGCCGACAGTCTCCCTGCGACCATGGACATCGGACCCGGCTCGCCCACGGGCACCGTGTTCGGCACCGGCGCCAAATTCCCCGCCAAGTATCAACACGCCCTCTTCGCCGCCGACTGGACCTACGGCACCCTCTACGCCATCCACCACCGCCCTGCTGGCGCCACCTTCATCGGCGAGAAAGAAGAGTTCGTATCAGGAAAACCCCTCCCGCTCACCGATCTGATCATCAACCCGAACGACGGCGCCATGTATTTCGCCGTCGGCGGTCGCCGCACTCAGGCCGCCCTCTACCGCGTCACCTACACCGGCACCGAAAACACCGCTCCCACCAAGCCCGCCGCGCCCACTCCCGAGGCCAAACTCCGCCGCTCCCTCGAAGTCCTTCACGCCGCAGGCACGCGCCCCGAAGCCATCGCGACCCTCTGGCCGCACCTCTCGCACGCTGACCGCTTTGTGCGCACTGCCGCCCGCGTCGCCCTCGAACACCAGCTCTCGGAAAACTGGGCCGAGCGCGCCCTCGCCGAAAGAAATCCCCAAGCCTCCGTCGAAGCCCTCATCGCACTCGCCCGCGTCGGACAAAAATATCTTCAGCCCCGCCTGCTCGATTCCCTCTCCCGGCTCGACTTCGCGAAGCAGCCTGCCGCCCTCCAGCTCCCGCTCCTCCGCGCCTGGCAGCTCGCCTTCACCCGGATGGGTAAACCGGATGCCGCCACCTGTGCCCGCCTCGCCGCCCAACTCGACCCGCTCTTCCCCCACGCCGACACCCTCGTAAACCGCGAACTCGTCTCCCTCCTCATCTATCTCGATTCCCCCACCGTCGTCGCCAAGACCGTCCCCCTCCTCCGCGTCGCGGAAAAGCCCGGCACCGCTCCTGAGGAACAGGCCACCCAAGCCCTCCTCGCCCGCAACGACAACTACGGCAAGGTCGTCAACAGCGTCACCGCCAGCCGTTCCGACCGCCAGCAGATCATCTACGCCTACAACCTCCGCCACGCCACCGTCGGCTGGACGCCCGCGCTCCGCCGCGAATACTTCTCCTGGTTCCCCCGCACCTCCGGCTGGAAAGGCGGCAACAGCTTCACCGGCTTCATCCGCAACATCCGCTCCGAGTCCCTCGCCCACGTGGCCGACCCCGCCGAACGTAGCGCCCTCGACGAACACTCGCGGGCCCCAGTCCACTCCATCGTCGCCGGTGCCGTCAGCCCCCAGGGACCGGGCCGAGCCTACACCGTAGCGGAGGCCACCGCGCTGATTTCCGGTAACCTCACCGGCCGTAATTTCGCGCAGGGCAAAGCCATGTTCGGCGCCACCGCCTGCATCGTCTGTCACCGCTTCGGCAGCGAGGGCACCGGTATCGGCCCCGACCTGACAGGCGCGGGCAGCCGTTACAGTATCAAAGACCTCATGGAAAACATCGTCGAACCCTCGAAAGTTATCAGCGACCAGTATGGCACCGAGCAGTTCACCCTCACCGAAGGCGACCCTGTCATCGGCCGCATCGTCAGTGAATCGGCCGGCCGGCTCTCCATCATGACCAACCCGTTCGCCCCCGACGAAGTGACGCGCGTCGAAGTCGCGAAAGTAAAATCCCGCAAAGACTATCCCGTCTCGATGATGCCCCCCGGCCTCATCAACGCCTTGAATCCCGAGGAACTCAAAGACCTCGTCGCCTACGTCCTCAGCGGCGGTAACGAGTCCGACAAAATGTTCAAGTAAGCCAGACTTCAGTCTGCCTCCGAACAGAGCGGCAGTTTCCCCTCCGCTGTTTTTACAACCCAACCAAGCCCGGGCCCACCGCCCGGGCTTTGTTGTGCCCCCATCCGCCGCGCGGGGTCCCGTAGCCGCGAGCGCCAGCGAGTGGTCTGACCAGCAGCGAAACAAGCGAGCGTATCATCACCACGAACGGCTGGTTCCAATCGGGGCAGCCCCGCGCAACCTCACGCACTCGCAATCGCCGCGATGACGAACTGGTTCAGACTTTCGCCCCGCGACATCGCCTTCAATGCAGCACGTTGGTGCAGTTCGGGCGACACGCGCACGACAAACTTACCGCTATAGGATTTGCCCGCCGTCGCCGCCGGCAGTGGCTTTCCGTCGCCCTCCAAAATCTCAACCCACTCCTCGGCAATTTTGCACAGCTTCTGATAGACCTCCGCCTCGTCATTGCCGTGGCATCCGCCGTGAAACAATCCCGGGCAACGACCCACGAAGCAGTTATCTTCGTCGGACCAAGTGACAATCTTGAGGTAGCGTGCGGCTTTGGCTTTTCGTTCGGCGGCTTTCATGGGTGGTTTCCTTCTTTGGTGACGGTGCGGATGGCTTCCTCAATGTCACGTTGCTGGTAGGGCTTGGCTTCGCCTTTGTGCACTGAGATGACCAGACGGTTGCCAGAAGGATCCTCGTAGTTTCGATGGCTGCCTTTTCCACCCCGACTGACGGATGCGGCCCCAGCCAAGTCCATCCGTCGTTGCGCGAGCTGCTTTGGCATGACAAGCATAGCAATAATACTGCCCTGCACGGCAAGGCCCGTCAGCAGTGGCGGCTCAGGCTCGGCCCCGTCGCGCTAAGTCACCCTGCCAAACGAGCAGCGGCCTCTGAACCGCCGCATATCCCTCACTTCACCAGCGCCTGATACATCATTACCTTGAACCTCTGGTTCAGGTCATTTCCCCCGCTCGGCATCAACTGGGTCATCATCAGCGCCACGATCCGTTCCTTTGGGTCGACCAGATACTGCGGAAAATACGCGCTGCCCCAGCCATACGAACCCACACTCCCGAGTTCGCCGAAATAGCCCACATCCTGCATCACCCAAAAACCGAGGCCAAACGCGTCCGTGTCTTTCACGTATTTCGTGCCCGTGTGATTCGACCGCATCAACTCCACCGCTTTCGGCGAGAGCAACCGCACGCCATCAAGTTCGCCGCCGTTCAAGAACATCTGCAACAGACGTCCGTAGTCGTGCGCAGTCGCGAGCACGCCCGCTCCACCCGAGAAACATTTTCGTGGCCCCGTCAGGTAGTCGCCTTGATCGCCCAATCCGAGCACGCCTTTTTCGACTCCATACACCGGCGCGAGGCGCGAGGCCTTCTCCGGCGGCAAAAAGAAGCACGAATCCACCATGTTCAGTGGTCCGAAAATCCGCTCCGCGAAAAATTTATCCAGCGGCATTCCCGACACCACTTCCACGAGATAGCCAAGCACATCGCTCGAATACCCGTATTGATAAACTTCCCCGGGCTGGCCGTTGAGCGGGAGCGCCGCGAGCCGCTTGATCGCATCGCCAATCGTCTCGTCCCGATCCGCAAAATACCAGCGCGTGAACTTCGCCTGCTTGTAGACGTCCGCCGCCGGCCCCGTACCATACGTGAGCCCCGCCGTGTGCGTGAGCAAATCGCGGATCTGAATCGGCCGCTTCGCTTTCACCGTCGTAAATTTCGTCCCAGCCGGCGAACCCTCCGGCGGCGCAACCGCCACGACCGAATTTTTGAACTCGGGGATATATTTCGAAACCGGATCGTGCAGCATGAATTTCCCTTCCTCGTAGAGCATCATGACTGCGGTCGTCGTCACGGCCTTGCTCATCGACGCGATGCGGAAAATCGCGTCCGTCGTCATCGCCTTGCCCGCCGCGACGTCACTCATCCCGTATCCGCGATGGCGCACCTCTTGCCCGTCGCGCGCGACGTAGAGCACCACGCCCGCGATTTTCTTTTCGTCGACTTGCGCCTGGATCACCGCATCGAGCCGCCCAAGCCTCACGGCATCGAAGCCCACGCTCGCCGGATTGGTAATTTCGGCTCCGCGCGCCCCCGACCCAACGAGTGCAAACACGCCTAACGATCCCACCAACAGTAATCGCAGTATTTTCATGATCCCCATCCGAATTCGCCCGCGCCCGCGCGTCACGCGTGAAATTTGACTACCGCATCGCCGTCCATTTTCCGCCTCTTAAAATCTTCTTACCAAAAAAATCCTCCTGCCCCATCGCCTTTCTCCGTCTCCTGCCAGCGGCCTAAGTGAAGTGAGGGCAGGAAATTATTTGGCAGGAAAATTTCCCGATCGTTCGTCCCCGCCACGATCCCCACCCGCTCCGCCAACTATTCCCTTCCAACCGCGTGAGACAAATTTGCCAGCCAACGTCGCTTGAGCGAGACTTCGGCCGCACCGCCCGCCACACCGCTCTCTCCGTCTCCATGAAAAAACCCCTCTCCTTTCTCGCCGTCCTCGGAGTGGGACTCACCTGCGCCACCCTGCTCCTCTGGCTCTGGCAGCAAAACCGCGCCGACCTCCAGCGCCTGTCGACCGCCCGCGCCGCCGCCACCCTCATCGCCCCCAGCCCGCCCGCGTCACCCCCTTCCTCGCTCCGCGCCACCGCCATCGACGCGTTCACGCAATCCCTCCTCACCGCACTCCAACGACTCCTCGCCACCCGCGACGTCCGCACCGACGAGGCCTTGCTCACGTTCAAAGACCCCGACGCTTATCGTCGCTTCCTCGCCCGCGCCAAAGCCGCCGGCCTCATCGTCCTCGGCGAACTCCCCGGACTCCGCGCCATCCGCGTGCGCTTCGACTCGCCCGAAGCACTCGGCTCCGACCTCACGTCCCACGCCGCCGACTACGCCGGCCTCTCGGCCAACGCCCTCGTCCACGTCCCCTCCCTTCCCGCCACACCTTCCAAGGAAGACCGCGCCGATATCGCTCACGTCCCTTTCGGCAACACCGCCCTCGCGTTCCTCGGCGTCCCCGCCGAACACAGCCAGTGGGGGAAGGGCGTGACCATCGCCATTCTCGACACCGGCGTGCTCCCCGACACCACCTTCGGCTCCGGCCGTCTCCGCTCTCTCGACATCGGGCTCGGCACCGTCGCTGGTCGTGGCGAGGAAGACGGCCACGGCACCGCGGTCGCCGCACTCGCCGCCGGTTCCGACGCCGACGCCCCCGGCGTCGCTCCCGCCGCCAGTCTCCTCAGTATCCGAGTGACCGATACCCGCAGCACGAGTGACACATTTACGATCGCCCACGCCATCGTCGCCGCCGTGGATGCCGGCGCGAAAATCATCAACGTCAGCCTCGGCGGCTATGCCACCTCCACCACCCTCGACGCCGCGATCAGCTATGCCGTCGAGCGCGGATCCCTCATCGTTGCTGCCGCCGGCAACGACCAAGCCGCTCAACTCACCTGGCCCGCCGCCGATCCGCGCGTCATCTCCGTCGGCGCCGTGGACCGCGCAGGTCAACAGGTCACATTCTCCAATTCCGGCGCCAACCTCTCGCTCACCGCCCCTGGCTACGGCGTGCAGACCGCGTGGCAAGACGGCCAACGCGTCACCGTCGACGGCACCTCCGCCAGCGCTCCCCTCGTAGCCGGTGCCATCGCCGCCATACTCTCGCAAAACAGTTCGCTCACGCCGACCGCCGCTGCCCAGGTCCTCGTAGCGACGGCCAGCGACGCCGGGGCGGCCGGCAGCGACGCGCACTACGGCCACGGCACCCTTAACCTCGGCTGGGCCCTCAATCGCAACAATTCCACCTACTACGACCCCGCTATCGCGAGCCACTCCTACGACGCCACCAACCACCACATGCAGTTCGTCGTGCAAAATCGCAGCGGTGCTGCCGCCGCCGGACTCCAACTCACCGTCACCACCACCGCCGGCACCGTCACGACGTCGACCCTCTTCTCCGTTCCCCCGCTCGCCATTGGCGAGTCCTACATCGCGACGCTCCCCGTCGACCGCGCCTCCCCTCAACCCGCCACGTCGCTCACCTACGTCACGCAATTGATCAACCCGCCGGGTCGCACCGATTCCGTCCCCGCGAACAATCGCCGGTCGAGCACACTCGATCCACCCACACCGTAGTCTCGACGAATCAAGGCCGGATTCGGCATTGGAAACACAGGTTGAACCGCGGCCGCGGCCTCTGCACAAAATATCGCACCGCCCGCTGCCGCGGCGCGTCCTGAACTCCATGACTTCACCCACCTCTTCTCCGTCGCCCGCTTGGTGGGAGCGGCTCGACCCGTTCCGCAGTCTGCCCGCGGCCGCTACCCTGTTCTTCGGCGCCTCCGGCTTCGCACTCGTGCTGGTCATCGCAGCGGGTGCCGGCAAAATTCTGCACACCCAAATCGAACGCCAACTCGGCCCAGCCTTCGAAAATCTCGCCTTCCAAATCGCCGACAAATTGGACCGCACCGTTTACGAACGCACGCACCAGTTGCAGTTCACCGCCAAGCTCACCGCCTTCCGCACAGCCGATGCGCCGCTCGCCGAACGCCAAACCATTCTCGAATCGCTCCATGATGCCTCGACCGATTACGCATGGATCGGCTTCGCCGATGCCAAGGGCACGATCCTCGCCGCGTCCCAACGCCTCTTCATCGGAGAAAAAATGAGTGACGCCACTTGGTTTCGTGGCGGTCGCCTCCAGACCTTTGTCGGCGGGGTGCGCGAGTTCCCCGAGCTCGCCAGCGAACTTCCGACCATCAGCGCAAATACCCCGCGCTTTCTCGATCTCGGTGTGCCCGTGACCTCCGCCCAAGGCACGCTTCTCGGTGTGCTCGGCGCGCAAGTCCGCTGGTCTTGGGCGCGCGAGGTGCAACTCTCCGTGATCCCCGAATCCGCCCGCCGCGAGCATCTCGGCGTCACCATCTACGCCGCCGACCGCAACGTCCTGCTCGACTCCGGCGCTTCCGGCTGGACCGAACCGCCCGACCCGCCCGCCAGTCTTTCCGAGAACCCCGGAGTCCGGGGAAACCGGATTGAAACCACTTCCCTGGGCACCGTCTGCTTCACCGGTTACGCCCGTTCGCGCGGCTTCCGCGACTATCGCGGCCAGGGCTGGCTGGTCGTCGTCCGCCAACCGGTGGCCGAGGCCTTCGCCGCCGTGCAGGCTCTTCACCAACTCATTTTGCGTCTCGGCACCGGTCTGGTCGTCGCCCTCAGTATCCTTTGCTGGATGTTTACCGCGCGCTTCGAGCGCCGTCTGCGCGCCGTCGGCACCGCCGCCGGCCGGATCGGTGGAGGCGATGTCCTCGCCCTCCTGCCTCAACCCCGCGGCGCCACTGAATTTGACCGGATGTGCAGTGCGCTCGGCGACATGCTCGGAAAATTCCGCCAACGTCAGGAATCGTTAGAGGCCGAAAATACCCGTCTCGCCGCCCGCCAAAATTCCACCTCCCCGCAGCCGCCGTCACCCCCGGTGTAGCGGGCGCGCGGGCCTTTATTTTCCCTCTCGCCACCCGTGGTCACGCTCCACGGTGGCGCGCGCCCTGAGCCATACCACGCGTAGCCCTCGCGCTGTTCGTTGGTCAGCTCGCCCAAAACAAAGTGCCCACCGGATCATTCGATCCGGCAGAAATCCCCCGCCTCCCGGCCTCCTCCTACAATCCCCGGTCCCGCCGTGATGGCTGGGCCCAGGGCTTCAACGTCGGGATCAACTCCTGCAGCGTTCCACTCACCGGCGAGGAAAATAAATAATTCGCCGCCTCCACCTTCTTCCCTCGCGCACACAGCCCCGCGTAGACGTGCAGCTCGAATTGCAGCTGCAACTGCGCGCAGTCCTCCTTCATCCCCAGCGCGGCCATGAGAAACAAGAGTGCCTCAATCGTGGAAAATCGGTCGTCCGCCGCCTGGGAACGCAACCAATAGCGGCTCTCCCCCGCCATCGGTAAACTCACCCGCCGTCCCCACGATTCCACACCCCGCATCATCCCCGTCGACTGGATCCACGTTCCGTCGAGCAACAGCACCTGCAGACCCGCCGCCGGCTCACTCACCGGCAGCGCCTCTCCCGTCGGATGCAATATCCACAGCTGCCGCCCGGGTTGCATGATCTCCTCGCGGACCAACGGGCGCTCCTTCCGATAAACGTGCAGCCCCGTGTTCGCCACCACTCGGTTGATCAAATGTCCCGTGCTGCTCGGCCGCCACGCCTCCATGTGATGCATGAGCACATCCACCTTCAGCGGGCTGGCGATCACCCGATGCGCCTCACACACGCACCAACGCGGCGGCAGCCGGCAGCATTCACACCGGGGTGTTTTTTTGAAAACAACGCTTCTGGCCATAATCGCAGAAAAATCGCCGACTCCTTTAGCTCGCCGCCATCACCGCCGCCGCCGGCAGTTTCAAAATCCTCCGGCACAACTCCCCTCCCCGCTCGAACGTCCGACACGTCTGCGGCCGTTGATCATAGATCGTGCAGAGCCGCGTCTCCGGATCGAGCGCCACACAGGCCCCGTCGCCGTGTTGGTCCATACAACGCACCCCACTGTGCTCCACAACATACTCCTCCGGCACCTGGTCGTCGCCGGGCAGCAACTCGACCAACAGGTGGCAGCACACGCCGCAACCGGCACAAGCGGGGACAATCGCAGGAAGAATCGACATCGGGGCGACGACATAGGCACACCGCCCGCCGTCGTGCGAGGGTTATGCAGCAGCTTCCTCTTTTGTAGGCCCGGACGCCGGCCGGGCTCCACCTTGCTCACAAAAAAACCGCGGTGCGGGCCCTTGCCCCACACCGCGGTTTGAAATCAAAAATACGCCGAACCAACGTTACGCCAGTTGCGGAATCGTAAACGCTCCGCGGCCCGCACGCTTGCGCAGCGGGTTGTTGTTCGCCGCGTCGATGAGGGTCTTTTCGGAGCCCACAAACATTTCCGTCTTCGGGTCGATCTTCAGGAGCGGTCCCTTGACCGTCTTCGTCTTCGCCGTGTCGACTTCGTTCGCCTTCAAATGCTCCATCACGCGGCTAAACGCTTCCGACGACGAAACGTCGGTCTTCACCGCCTCGGCAATCGCCGCGTTCCCCTGCTCTTTGCCGAGCAGGAACGACACATTGCCCAGATGACAGAGCGCCGACGAATAATGACACTCCTCGACGAGCCCTTGGACTACTTTGCGGCTCTGCACGGCTTTGACGAAGTTCGCGCGATGGGATCCGTTGCCGCCATTCGAGAGACCCTGGATCTTCTTGTTGTCGTTGTCGAAGATGTTGGCCGTGCCCGACTCGCTCACCGTGATATAGCCGCCGGCGCATTGCACGACGACACCGACCCGCGAACCGCGGTAGGCGTCCATCGCCTTCATGCCCACTTTCATCGGCAATCCGCGCACTTCAAAAATCAACGGCGCGCTCGGGTAAGTGAACACCGATACGAGCGTGTTGGGCGTCTCGGCATCGTCCAGATAACCGAAGCGACCGCCAAAGCTCGCGACGCTCGAGGGCAGACCGGCTTCGCCGAGCATCCAACGCGCGACGTCCATCTGGTGGATGCCTTGGTTGGTAATGTCGCCACCACCGCAGTTCCAGAACCAGTGCCAATCGTAGTGCACCGGACCCTTGTTGCCATTGCGACGCGGCGGCGTGAGTTCCGCCGGACCGGTCCAGAGATCGTAATTGATGCTGTCCGGCACCTTTTGCGGGCCCGTCGTCTTGCCGATGCTGTCCCGCGCCTTGTAGCACAGACCGCGCGCCCACTGGATCTTCCCCAGTTTCCCCGAGCGCAGCATCGAGATCGCCTCCTGAATATCGAGCGATGACCGGTTCTGCGTGCCTGCCATCACGATGTTCTTCGAATACTTCTTCGCCGCCGCCACGGCTTGACGGCCCTCCCAGACATTGTGCGAAAGCGGCTTCTCGCAATAAACATCCTTGCCCGCCTGCAGGCCCCAAATGGTCTGCAGCGAGTGCTGGTGGTTCGGCGACGCCAGCACCACCGCATCGATATTCTTGTTCTCCAGAAGTTTTCGGTAGTCGACGTAGGTCTCGACCTTCACGCCCGCCTTCTCGCACTCGGCCGCCCGCTTCGCGAGCACGTCACTGTCGACATCGCAGATCGCGACCAACCGCGAACCCGGTAGCTTGTTCAAGTAATCGCGCATGTGGCCCGCGCCCTGCGAATTGATGCCGACCACCGCGACCCGGATATCGCCATTCGCGCTGCCGGCGGCACCGGCGACTTGGCCGTACAGCCGAGTTTGACCCGCGACGAACGCGGCACCACCGCCAATAAGCGAGGCTTTGAGGAAATCTTTGCGGGACCAAGTTTTCATGAGGCTGATGTTTTGTTAGGGATGGAACTGATGGCGGACAACGTAGCCGCCAGACGAGGGTGAACGAAAAAAGAAACGCTTGAAAATAAACCCACAGCGCAGGTCCAAGGTCAACCCGCGTCTTGGTCACCGTCCCGTCACTCAAAATGCCGCCCGGTAAACTCGAAAAACGCCTTCCAGTCCGCCTCCGTGATCGTGTGCTTGCCCGTATGATACAGGAAGCCCAGCGATCCGGAAATCAACGGCGCGTCTAGCACCGGCAACACCGTCGCCCCGACATCTTTTTTTCCCAGCAGCCGGTAAACCGGGCCCGCCCCGACCAAGGCCAAAAATTGGCCATGCGGATCAGCCCAAAGATCCTCCGATCCGCCCGTCACGAAAACGGGTCGCGGTGCATTCAGCGCAATCAGCGTATGACTATCCACCGGCAGGTCGTTCCACCGCCCCGCATACTTTGGAAACGTCGACACCAACCACCACGGAAAATTCGCCGCCACATCGTCCACGCTTTCCCCAAAGTCGCGCCGCGCCAGCGACGCCCCCATCTCGCCCGAGCAACTCGCAAACACCAAGGCGATCCGCGGATCACGCGCTCCCACCCACAGCGCCGTCTTCCCCAACCGCGAGTGCCCCACGAGCGCTACCCGCTTCGCATCCACGGTCGCCTCGGTTGCGAGGGCGTCGAGCACGCGGCTCGTGATCCACGCCCACGTCGCGATCGTGCCCCACTCTCCCGCCGCCGGCCGCGTCTGCCCCGGCGCGTAGGCGAGCGCCTGCACGCCGCCTTCATGCGTCTTCGCGTTGTCATCCTGCGCCTCAGTGTAGCGAAACGCCGCATACGCATAGCCGCGTCCGACAATGTCCTCCGCCGGCACCGCATCGTCGAATGGCTTCTTCGCCAACTGGGGAATCCCCGGCGGATTGCTGAACAACAACTGCAACACCACCGGCGCCGGTTTCGCCGCCCGGGTCGGCACATACAGTGAGACGTTCAACCCCACCGCCCGCTCGCCTTCGCCGAAGCGCAACACAAGATGTTTGCGCACGGCCTTGCCACCCAGCGCGCCGACCTCCGTCGCCACCACGTCCGCGCGAACCTTCGGTGCGCGCGCCGGCACCGCGCCAAAAATCTCCCGTTCATAGAGGGCAATCAATTCCGGGCGCCGCACCGTGTTCCACGTCGCCGCATCCTTCACGGGTTTTCCATTTTGCAGCACCAGCGGATCGGGCAGCACGAAAGACCCGACCTTCGCCTCGTCGTAGTTCGAAGCATGCCCGGTCGCCGCATAGCGAATCGGGTTTCCCTTGGCGTCCTGTTTCGGCCGCGGAACTCCATTTTCCGCAGCCATCAAGCCGCTCGCACACCCGATCACGTTTACTAAGAGGACACGCACGCCTGGGGAGAATTTCATAGGGGAAGGCCGCCACTGCAACGTTCACCCTCCCCATGCGCAACGCCCAACCGCCTCACTGCGCCGCGTTGACCCCAGCGCTCCGCACTCCACGCTCCGCGTTGCCCTTCCCATGAAATTCGAACACTTCGCCCTCAATGTGCCCGACGCCCGCGCCCACGCCGCTTGGTATGTCGCCCACGCCGGCTTCACCGTCGCCCGCCAACAAGCCGCAGCACCCTACACGACCTTTCTCGCCGATTCCACCGGTCGCAACATCGTCGAACTCTACTCAAATCCCAGTGCTGCGATGACTGATTTTCCGTCGCAACATCCTCTCGTCTTCCACTTCGCCCTCGTCTCTACCGACGCCCCAGCCGACCGCGCCCGCCTCGAAAAAGCCGGCGCCACGTTCGTCGCCGAAGCCCCCCAGCCCGACGGCTCGTTACTCATGATGCTCCGCGACCCGTGGGGCGTCGCCCTCCAACTTTGCCAGCGCACCATTCCCTTCCCCATGCCGTGAGTGCCCCGCTTGCTTGCCCTCGCCGCCGTCGGTTTCTCGCTGCCTTCTGGGGAATGGCCCTGCTGGGCTTGGGCCTGCACGCCGGCGAGCCGTCCGTCCCGCCGTTGACTGCCGCGCAACGCGACGCGCACGCCGTCTTCGCGCTCCTCGCCGCCGCCGTGGCCGCGCCCGACCCTGCTCATCCCTCCCTCGGAGCCACCTTGGCACTCTACGCCAAGAACTCCGGCACCGACGCCTCCCGCTACGAGGGATTGGAGCCCGCCGCCCGCCGTATCCTCGCCGGCACCACGACCACCTTGGTCGCACCCGAATCGACCAGCCAGCGGCTCTTCGACCTCGCCGAATCGATCCTCGCCCACCTCAGCACCGTCGCTGCCACGCGGGCCGACCTGCAACCCGCAGACTTCGCGACGACCTCGCTCGGCCTCCGCGCGACCGCGCAGCTCGCCCGCTATCACGCCCGCCGCCTCCTCGCCGCCGTTCACTACAATCTCTTCCTCCGCGGGCGCCGGCTCGCCGAACTCTACGCCGCGACCCTCGATACCAAGACCGCCCTCGACACGTGGAGTGAGCTCGTCGCTCTCCTCGGCACCCGCGAAACCGTCACCTTCGGACACCCGGCCCTCACGCTCCGCGGGGCCTGGGGCGCCGAACTCATCCGCCTCGAATTCGACTACCGCGATCTCGAAGCCATGTGCTGTCCACCAGACGAATCGTGGTTACACGAAAAAGTCTGGTCGCCGTCGCGGAACGAGGACGCTCTCACGAAAAAACCGTCCGCTCCAGAAACCAATACAGGCCCGCCCCCGCGATGACCGCCGACAGCGCCGGCACGCCCCGTCGTAGAAACGTCTCGTTCTTCCGCAGCTTCCACACGATCGGCAGCACGCAGGCCGCCACCACCACCTGCCCGAGCTCGACCCCGGCGTTGAACGTAAACAGCGGCATCGCCAAACCCTGCCCACCCTGCCCCACGCCGAGATCCTTGAGCACGCTCGCAAAACCAAATCCATGGATGAGGCCAAACGCGAAGGTCAGCGCCCAACGTCCCTTCGGTTCTGCACCCCGGCGCACCAGATTTTCCAACCCGACGAAAACAATCGACGCGGCAATCGCCGCCTCGACAAATCGACTCGGCAGGTTGACCACCTCCAGCGTCGCCAGCGCCAGCGTGATCGAATGAGCGAGCGTAAAGCAGGTGATGATCGCCACGATCGAGCGAAAGCTCCGACACACCACGAGCAGCGCAAACAGAAATAATAAATGGTCGTAACCCGTCCAGATGTGCTCCACGCCGAGCTGGAGAAACCCCCAAAACGTCGGTGTTTCCGCAGGCTCGGCTGCCACCGTCACACCGCCGCCCGCCTCGCCCGCACCGCCCTCCGGTCGCAAGGAGATGTCCAACCCATCGTCCTTCGCGCTCAATAATTTCTTCGCCAGCGTCGAACCGTGCTCATCGGCGATGATCACAAATTGCCGATGCCCCGCCGGCAACGCCCCCAGCTGGCACGAGCGCAGCGTCACCACGCCGGGCTGCGTCAGGGGGAAAAAGAGGAAGAAATTCAGCGCATCGCCGGCCGCAAGTTCCACCCGCGTCTCGCTGGGTGCGATCGCTCCACCGCTCGTACGCAGCTCCAAAATCTGCGGAGCCAACCCCGCGAGCAACGGTTGCGCCGCGACAAATTCCGCCTGTGTCCATTTTCCGGAGACGCGCGCTTCCGGCGGGAGCAACTGCTCCGCATCAAGCGGCGCGAAGCCCACTAAAATCTCCAAACCCGTAGCGCGAAACTGCCCTTGCGCCATGCTAATGCCCGGATCGTGCGCGCTGGCCACACCGCACACCCCCAGCCCCAGCAAGACCGCGAACCAGCCTCGCCGCAGTGTCTTCATCGCGCAGAGAAAATTCATCGAAGGAGTATTCATCGCACTGCGACCACCATCGTCGTGAAATCGCTCTCCCATTCCCGGTCAGTCGCGCCGACTGCGCGCCGCAAATCGGTGCCGTGCACGAGCCACGTACCCCTCACGTCCAGGATCGCCGTCGCGCGCCCCTCCGCATCCGTCACCGCCACGTGTTCCCGTGTCTCGCCGGACGAAACATATCCGAGCGCGAAGCCCGCCAGTGGTTGGCCACCACGCAGCACCCGCACCGGCAGCGCATCGCCCACCCGCAACGTCGTCGGGTCCCGCTCCGGGACGATTTCCAAGGCGAGCCCGAGCGGTTCCGCCCACGCCCGCTCCTCCGCCGCCGGCTCGCCCACCCGCACAAACGTCTTCGCGTGCATCCCCTGCTTCTCGCGCCAACGCCGGGGCACCGGCACCGCCGCCCACACCTCGCGCACATCATCCCCCGCGTGAATCTCGCGAAAATAAGTTTCAATCTTTTCGGGTTCCAGCTCCCGCAACCGCGGCTGCAACTCCACACCCACCACCGCCACACCCGGCCGCGTCAGCGTCACGGGAAATTGCCACGAGCGCTCCGCCGCCGTCCCGACGCCCAACGTCAGGTCCGCCGCCCCGAGCCGCCCGCAGGTCCGCGCCACCCGCTCCCGCGGGATCGCCGTCCCCAAACCGCCAAACCCGTCCGCACTCGTCAGATCGAGCAGCAACGTCGCGCCAGGCGTCGCCGCAAACCGCTCCGGTTGCAGCCACGTTTCGCGCGCTTCTGCCGCGACCAGCCCCATCGTGAGGGCGAAAAGCAATCTGACGGCGGCGATCGCCTTCGCCCGCAGCGCGCCGTGCTCCTTCACCTCGCTCGCATCCGTGTTCATCCGTGTAATCCGTGGTTAAAAATCTGCGTCACAGTCGGTGTCTTCGCGCGCGTCGCGTTCACGGCCGCACCAGCAACACATCGCTCCACTCACCCATCACGCGCGACTCCTGTCTCCAGGCCGGCACGACCGCCGCAAACGCCGCCTGCACCTGCGCCACTTCGACCGCGAGGATCCCGCTCAAGATCAACGTGCCTCCCGGCGCCACCGCCGCGGTCAGCTCGCGCGCATACTGGATCAGCACATTCGCCAGAATATTCGCAAACACGACGTCACCCGGACCGTCCGCAAATCCCGTGACCAAATCGCCCAGCCGAAACTGCACTTTCCCCTCAAGGCCGTTGAGCGCCGCGTTTTCCTCGCTCACGCGTACCGCTTCAAGATCGTTGTCGAATCCCGCGACGTCGCGATAGCCCAGCAGCGCCGCCGACAACGCCAAGATCCCTGAGCCACACCCCGCGTCGATCACCCGCTGGTGGGCGATCTCCACGCCCGCGCGCTGGCGCTCCGCCGCCAGGGTCACGAGCCGCTCCACGCACAATCGCGTCGTCTCGTGATTGCCCGTGCCAAAGGCCATGCCCGGATCGAGCCACAGCACCGCGTCGCCCGGTGGCAGCGAAAACGTTGCGCGCTCCCACACGGGCACCCAATGCAGTCGCCCAAATTGCCACGCGTGAAAATGCGCCTTGTAGCTATCGCGCCAATCCGCGTCGCCCAGCGAGCGCCGCACCGGCTCGCCCACGATCGCCACTCCCGCGTCCATCAGCAGCAGCGTCACCGTCGCCCAGCCCTGCATGGCCTCGGATTCGTCCGCAAACATTCCCACGAGCCAGGCCCGCTGCACAATCACGTCCTCCAGCACGCTCCAGTTTTCGAGCCCGTGTTCGAGCAGCGTGGTGTCCGCCGCCTCCGCAGCGGTAAAAGGGATTTCCGTTTTGATTTCGAACAAGGCCATCCCCGCAAACGTTCCGGCCTTGCCCCGCCACCGCAATTCCATTTCCGCATCTCCGACCGACGAGGTGAGACGTGGCGTCGGACTGAACCGGCTTTCGTTAGAGCTGATTTTTTTCGAAGGCAATGAGGGTCGGGCATCACGAGATCCACGGATCCGCGGCGGGAGACGCTGCCGCTGCCGTGCAGGGAGGCACACCAGCCGTCAGGGGTTAATGCTCCACCACGCGATTCGTAACGATCCGTAACGATTACGCCCGTCGTCATGCTTGTTTTGCGGCGAGTATCCTCCAGCGAGGGTCCGGATTCACGGCGCGGTCCCGGTGCCAGCCGCGCGAGCGCCTTTCCTCCTGCACTTCCGTCGTGACGTCCGCTCACGAACGCGGCTTCTTGGCGGCTTGCCCACGTCGTTGACTCTCCCACCCATCGGCTTTCTCCGCACCCGGCAGCAGGTGAAATTCCAGGCCGGGCACCAACCGTCCGCAGCGACGGAAGCGCGCAACACATTGGAGCTCCTCCCCCACTGCGGCTACGAGGACGCGTTGCGCGATCTCGCGGGTTTCGAACGGGTGTGGCTGCTGTGGTGGTTTCATCGCAACGAGGGCTGGCGCCCGCTCGTGCTCCCGCCGCGCGGTCCCATCCAACGGCGCGGCGTCTTCGCCACGCGTTCGCCCCACCGGCCCAATCCCCTCGGCCTGACCCCCGTGCCGCTCCTCGCCATCGAGGGCCGCACCCTCGTCCTCGGCCCCTGCGATCTCGTCGACGGCACCCCTGTCTTCGACATCAAACCGTACGTGCCGTCGTTCGACGCGTTTCCCGATTCGCGCGCCGGGTGGATCGACGAAGTCGACGCGGCCATGCGCGAGCCGCCGAAATTCTCCGTGAGCATCACACCCGCCGCGGACGCTCAGGTTACCTGGCTGCGCGCGCATTGGGGCATCGATTTCATCTCCCGCCTGACCGAACTCCTCGCGCGCGATCCTTCGCCTCACCGCACGCGTCGCATCCGCCGTCGCGGCCCGCATCGCGCCGAGATCGGCTGTGGCGCCTGGCTCGCCGCGTTCACCATCGAAGGCACGGTCGTTTCGGTGCTCTCCCTGAAGCCGGCCTATCCGCTGACGTTTCTCACCCGCGAAGGGTATCAAGATATCCCCGACCGCGACGCTCAGG
>Ga0209550_10000491_pt1 | contig 37328 bp, 29 predicted proteins | sample LauGreSuBDMM15SN_2_FD_187567 | JGI IMG/M metagenome (GOLD analysis project Ga0209550, IMG submission 187567) | Freshwater lake microbial communities from Lake Michigan, USA - Su13.BD.MM15.SN (SPAdes) (version 5) | ecosystem: Environmental > Aquatic > Freshwater > Lake | place: Lake Michigan... | reverse complement strand
GTGCTGGCGGCGATGGCGGCAGGGATAGCGCTGTCGTTCCTTTTGCCCATCGTGGCCTTTGGCCTGCTGCGCGTGGTGTCGCGCTTGTCAGCGGTCGAAGCGGCGGCGGTGGCGGTGCATTATGGGTCGATCTCGATTGTGACATTTGCCACCGCCAGCGGCGTCTTGGCCCTGCGCGGGATCGAGGCTGAGGGCTATATGGTCGCCGTGTCTGCCGCGATGGAAAGCCCCGCTATCATCACCGCCCTGTGGCTGGCTGCGCGATCGGGCCAAGGGCGGAGTGTGGAGCCGGGTTTGTGGCGCGAGATTTTGCTCAACGGGTCCATCGTGCTGTTGATCGGGGCCTTTGCCATCGGGATGATCACTGGGCCTGACGGCATGGCCAAGGTCGAGGCCTTTGTTGTGGCCCCTTGGCAGGGGGTTTTGTGCCTGTTCCTGTTGGATATGGGGCTGGTGGCGGGCCGTGGTTTGCGCGGGGCGTGGGGGCTGATTGGGGTGGGCTTGGTGGCCTTTGGCGTGGTGATGCCCATGGTGGGGGCAGCGGCGGGGCTTTGGGCGGCGCTGGCTTTGGGGCTGTCACTCGGCGGCACAGTTCTGATGATGGTGTTGGCGGCTTCGGCCAGCTACATCGCCGTGCCCGCCGCCATGCGCGTGGCTTTGCCAGAGGCGAACCCCTCGATCGCGTTGACCCTGTCTTTGGGAATTACCTTTCCGTTCAATCTGGTCTTTGGCATTCCAGCCTATCTGGCTGTGGCCGAAGCTGTCCTAGGGGGCTGACGATGCAAACCTATACCGCCAAACGGGTCGAAATCCTGATCGAAGCGCCGATGGAAAGCCGTCTGACAGCGGCTTTGACGGCGGCGGGGGTCAAAGGCTTTAGCGTGCTGCCCGTCTTGGGTGGGGCGGGGCAATCGGGCCGGTGGAGTGCGGATGGTCAGCTTGGCCGTGCGGGCATGGTGGCGGTGATCTGTTTGGTCGACCCCGCGCGGTTAGAGCCTTTGCTGGACGCCGCCTTTGGCCTGGTCGAACGGCATATCGGTCTCATCAATGTGACAGATGCCCAAGTGATCCGTAAGGCGCGGTTCTAAGGGCTTGGGGGGCCTTGCTGTGGCGCGTCGCCGCTGACAGAGTGCGGCAAAACTGGAGTTTGCCATGGCCGCCAAATCACCCGAACCGCTGAAATCCACCGCCGAACTGCCGCGCGTTGTGCGGGCCAAGGGCAGCTATTTGTGGGATGCCACGGGCAAGGCCTTTATCGACGGGTCGGGCGGGCCAGCGGTCTATTGCCTTGGCCATGCCAATGACGAGGTGAATGCCGCCGTCGCTGCCCAAATGTCTGACATCGCGCATGCCTACCGCTACAATTTCACCACCGACGCGCTGGAAGAGTTGACCGAGATCATCCGCGCCGAGTGCGGGAGCACGTTACGCGAAATGGTCTATGTCACCAGCGGTTCTGAAGCGGTGGAAAGCTGCTTGAAGATCGCGCTGCAATACCACACTGCCAATGGCCAAAAATCGCGACGCAAGTTCATCTCGCGCCAGCGGTCGTGGCATGGCAACACCTTGGGGGCGCTGGGCCTTTCAGGCTTTGCCGAACGCACGGCGGCTTATGAGGGGGCGTTTATTCCGTCGATCAAATTATCGCCTGTCAATGCTTATCGGCCTGTGGTGGGGGCAGATGCGGCCAGTGTTGGGGCTATCTGCGCGGCCGAACTGGAAGCGGCGATCCTGCGCGAGGGGCCTGAAACCATCGCGGCCTTTGTGTTTGAACCTGTGGTGGGCGCGGCTGGCGGCTGCGTGCCAGCGCCCGACGGCTATGCCAAACTGGTGCGCGAGATTTGCACAAAATATGGCGTGCTGATGATCTCGGACGAGGTGATGTGCGGCGCTGGGCGCACGGGCACTTGGCGCGCCTTGGCCTATGACGGGGTCGAGCCGGATATCATGTCGGTCGCCAAAGGCTTGGCGGCGGGCTATGTGCCGCTTGGCGCTGCCATCTGCACCACCGCCGTGTGGGAGGTGATCCGCACCGAGGACGGCGCTTTTGGAACGGGCCACACCTTCACCGGCCACACCGCCGCCTGTGCGGCTGGGGTTGCCGTGCAAAAGATCATCGCGCGTGACGGGTTGTTGGCCAAGGTTGCGGCCAACGGCGACCGCTTGAAAGGCTGGATGGCTGATGCGCTGGCGGGGGTGGACTCTATTGGCGACATTCGCGGCCGTGGCCATTTTATCTGCGCCGAAGTGGTGGCCGACCGCGCCACCAAAGCTCCGTTTGACGCCGCTCGCCAGTTGCACCTGAAGGTGCGCGCGCAGGCGATGGAAAACGGGCTGATCTGCTATCCGGTCGGCGGCAATGTTGATGGGGTGAACGGTGACATCGTGATCTTGTCGCCGCCCTACAATTGCACTGACGCGGAACTGGCTGAAATCGTGGACAAATGCGCCACCTCGATCCGTCAAGTGCTGCGGGCAGAGGGGCTGGCGTGATTTTTTCACACAAGTGTGACGACGGAAAGTGTGGGTCTGGGCGTAGAATGACAACATTCTCGAACCGGAGCACGTTTATGACCTATATCTTCACCAGTTTTCTGGCCGGACTGATGGCCCTTTCCACCTTACTGGCCGTGCCTGCCTTAGCGGCTGGCAGCTCTGACGGATCAAGCGCCGCTGCGCCGTCGTATGAAGAGGCCAAGGCGATGGTTGATGAAGGCAACTTTGTTGCGGCCTTGCCGAACCTGATCGCCTTGACCAAGGCTGATGCCAAAAACGCCGATGCGTGGAACCTTCTTGGGTTCACCTATCGCAAACTAGGCCAGTTGGACGACAGCGATGCCGCCTATTTGACCGTGCTGTCGATCAACCCCGACCATCTGGGCGCGCTGGAATATCAGGGCGAGTTGTTCATCACCACCGGCAAGCTGGATCAGGCCAAAGCGAACTTGGCCAAGCTGCAAGCGCTGTGCGGCACCTGTGAGCAGGCACAAGATTTGGAAGCTGCGCTAAAAGCTGCGGGGGCTTAAGCCCGCGTAGCGGGCAAATGCAAAAAGCCCCGCGGTTTGCGCGGGGCTTTTTCAAAGGATTGGATTGGATCAGCCCTTTTTCAGAACCTTATTGCCCAGAACTTCGGCGATTTGGACCGCGTTCAGGGCCGCACCCTTGCGCAAGTTATCGGAAACGCACCACAGCGAGATGCCGTTGTCGATGGTGGAATCTTGGCGCACGCGGCTGATGTAAGTGGCATATTCGCCCACGCATTCGATGGGCGTGATATAGCCGCCCGCCTCGCGCTTATCGATCAGAAGCACACCGGGGGCCTCGCGCAGGATGTCTTGCGCTTCTTGCCAATCGAGCGGTTCTTCAAATTCGATGTTGATCGCTTCAGAGTGGCCAACAAACACCGGCACGCGCACGCAGGTGGCGGTGACTTTGATCTTGGGGTCGAGGATCTTTTTCGTCTCGGCCACCATTTTCCATTCTTCCTTGGTCGACCCATCGTCGAGGAAGACATCAATCTGCGGAATCACGTTAAAGGCGATTTGCTTGGGAAACTTTGATGGGGCCACTTCTTGACCGGGCACGTAGATGCCTTTGGTCTGGCTCCACAATTCATCAATGCCTTCTTTGCCGGCACCCGACACCGACTGATAGGTGCTGACGACAACGCGCTTGATGCGCGCCCGGTCGTGCAAGGGCTTCAGCGCCACAACCATCTGAGCGGTGGAGCAGTTCGGGTTGGCGATGATGTTTTTGTTTTTATACATAAAGATCTTATCGGCGTTCACTTCCGGCACGATCAGTGGGATCAATGGGTCGTAGCGATACAGCGAAGAGTTATCGATCACGATGCAACCCGCCGCCGCCGCTTTGGGCGCGTAGATCTTGGTCGCTTCCGACCCCACGGCGAACAATGCAATGTCCCAGCCGGTGAAATCAAAGGTGTCGAGATCCCTGGTCTTGACGGTTTTCTCGCCAAAGCTGATTTCTGTGCCCAGCGATTTTCGCGATGCCAGTGCGGCAATCTCGTCCACCGGGAACTCGCGCTCGGCGAGGATGTTCAGCATTTCGCGGCCCACGTTGCCCGTGGCACCCGCGACGACGACCTTATAGCCCATCGGGGTTCTCCTTTACGTCAAGACTGCCCGTCAGCCGGGCTTCGCTGGCCTTAGCGCAGGTTGCTGCGCGGCGAAAGGGCCTATTGCGGCGGGGGTGGCAATCTCCGCTTATGCGGGGGCTATTCCGTTAAAGCGGAGGGATTTGCCAAGTAAAACCGTGGGTCGCGGGCCAAAAGGGCGCTGACAAAGGCGCGCTCGGCTTGGAAGTTGTGGGGCACTTGGGCGGCGGTGCGGCGGCCTGAGAGGGAGAGTGAGGCGAAGAAGTCAAAGCCGTAGAGGGTGATTTCAGTCGCGGGAGAGCGCGAGAGCAGGTCGATCATCATCAGCCCTGTGGTGGGCGGGGCGTTCAGCTGGGCTTTCAGGCGCAGGTAGGTATCTAGCGGGGGCAGGGCAAAGCCCTTCTGGGTTGCCATAGCCCAAGACAGACGCTTGCGCTTGGGTGACATCCACAACAGAAATTTGGGGTTTAGCTGGTGCAGATGTGTCGGCCTGAGCGCGGTGGCGCAGGCCAACACATCGGTGCGCGTGCCATGGCTGCGCGCTTCGGGCATGGGCGCACGGTTGAGGCGGATCACGAGGTTGGCGGCGTCAATGGCCGCGCCGTGGGCAGTGGTGCCTAGGCTTTGGGCATTGCCCACCAGCGCAAGGTTGCCTTGCATTTCGTTTAGAACAAAGGCCATGGGCAGGCCCAACCCTGCGAGTGCCTTTTCGTTGCGCAAAGTGCGCGCCAGATAAAAGCCAAGCCGTGTCATGGCAAGGCCAGCATGTCGCGGTAGAGGGAAACGATGGCGCGGGCCTCGCCCTCGATTTGGTGATTGGCCAGAATATGCGCGCGGGCAGCGATGCGACCGGCGGCAAGACGGGCGGGGTCGTCGACCCAAGCTTCCAGCGCCCGGGTCAGGGCTGTGGCGTCATCAGGGGGCACAAGGGTGCCTGTTTCGGGCGTTAGCAGCGATTCAAACGCGCCGACCCGTGATGCCACCACGGGTACGCCGCAGGCCATTGCCTCAAGCGGGGTTAGGCCAAAGCCCTCCCAGCGGGCGGGGGCCACGAACAGGTCAAGCGCTTGGTAATGGCGTACGACATCGCTCCACGGCAGTTCGCCTAAGAACTGCACGCGGTCGGCCACGCCTGCGGCGGTCAAACGCGCCATTTGGGCGGCGTGAAAAGCGCGGTTATCATCCGTCACGCGGCCAGTGAAGATCACGCGCAGGTGGGGGCGGCTGGGCAGAAGGGTGCAGGCGGCATCGACCAGCAGATCAACACCCTTTTGGGCGCGAATGCGGCCAAAGCAGCCCAAGATCACGGCATCTTGGGGCAAGCCCAGTTGCGCACGCAGGGCGGCGCGGTCGGGCGAAGGGTGGAACACTTGGGTGTCAACGCCGTGCATCACCACGGTGGACGGCACTTGCAGATAAGACTGCGCGCGGGACGAGGTCGCGATCACCTTGTCCATCGCGCTGATCAGCCAGCGGGTGAATGGCTTGTGGTGGCGCTGCGCGGCCGAAGTGAACAGCAGGCGCAGCTTGCGCCGCAAAACGTGGCGCAGGATCAGACCAAGCACCATTTCCGTATTGCGCCGCGCGTGCCAAACGCGCCAGCGGTCACGGCGCAAAAGCGGCAACCGCCCCAAGGGCATATGCGGCAGATCTGACGGCAACCCCGGCCCTGTGGTGACAATGCCAATCATTGACGCCTGCACCGGAATAAGCCGCACCACCGTGGCGGTGACGCCGGACAAGCGGCGTTTCAAGTTGGGGGCGATCACCTCGATCGGGGAAATTGTCATCGAAACCATCGCTCCTTTTGGGCTATTGGCATGCAAGGCTTTAGGCTGGTTGCAGCGCCACGGGCCTTTCGCGGATGGGCAGGTGGATCAGCGCTGAAAACGCACCAACGCCAATGCCGATCCACCAAACCATCGTATAGTCGCCCGTCAGATCATACATCGCCCCACCCAGCCAGACCCCCAAGAACGAGCCCAACTGATGGCTTAGAAACACAAAGCCATAAAGCGTGCCCATATACCGCAGCCCAAACAGATGGGCCACAAGCCCCGAGGTCAGCGGCACCGTTGCCAGCCACATCGACCCCATGACAGCGGAAAAGATCAAGACAGTGGTGGGGGTCATCGGTGTGGCAATGAAAGCAATCGAGGCGATGGTGCGCCCCGTGTAAATCGCCGCCAGCAAGTATTTCTTGGTGTAGCGCTTGCCCAAGTAGCCCGCCAATATCGACCCGCCGATGTTGAACAGCCCGATCAGCGAAATGCTGATGGCCCCAAGGATGGATGGCGTGGTGATCCCTAATCCGGCCAGCATTCCCGCAGGATCAATCGCGCCGCAGCGTTCAGTAATAAAGGCGGGAAAGTGGGCGGTCAGGAAGGCCAGTTGATAGCCGCAGGAAAAGAAGCCCATAAAGATCATGGCATAAGACGGGTCTTTGAAGGCGCGCAAAAGGACTGTGCCAAGACTTTCTTGCAGCTCTGCCTTCGACGCCATGGGCTGGGCGCGCAGGAAGGGCAGGGCGAACAGGCTGAACAGGATGGCCACCGAAAAGATGCCAAACACCGTTTGCCAATGGTAATGGTGCAGCAAGAACTGCGCTGTCGGCGCGCCGATCACCTGCCCCATAGACCCCGCCGCCGTGGCAATGCCCAAAGCCATGCTGCGGTTTTCGGGGCTAGAGGCGCGGCCCACAATGGCCAAGATCACGCCAAAGCCCGTGCCCGCGATGCCAAAGCCCACCAGAATTTCCAAGAGCTGCATGGTTCCGGGGGTGCTGGCATAGCCGCTGAGCAGCAAGCCAAGCGCATACATCAAAGCCCCCGCGATGATAGCGCGCCTATCGCCAAACCTTTCGGCCAGCGCGCCAAACATCGGCTGGCCCAGGCCCCAAGCCAAGTTTTGAATGGCAATCGCCATCGAAAAATCTGACCGGGCCCAGCCAAATTCTGCCGCGATGGGGATTTGAAAGACGCCAAAACTGGCCCGCAGCGCAAAGCTAAGCATCAGCACCGCGCAGCCTGCGATGAGAACCGGAGTAAAAACCGAAGATTTCGTCATCACGCACCTGCTGAAAGTTGCGGGCACCTTCGCGCCAAGCCTATGTGCCGTCAACGTGAATTCAGCGGGTTGTCACTGACCTTGGCCCGCATTCAGGGCACTCTGCCCCCGCCGCCATCGGGTGCCCACAGGTCCAGCACATCTGTGCGCTGCCTTGTTTCAGCCCATGCCCCACGGCCACGCGGTGATCAAACACAAAGCATTCGCCCTGCCACAGGCTTTCGGGTTCAGGAATTTCTTCCAGATATTTCAACACGCCACCTTGTAGGTGAAACACCTCTGGCACGCCTTGGCCTAGCAGGTAGTTGGTCGATTTCTCGCAGCGGATGCCGCCCGTGCAAAACATCGCAATCCGCTTGCCCGCGAATTTATGTTGGTTTTCCTGCCACCACGCCGGAAACTCGCGGAAGGTCGAGGTGCCCGGATCAATCGCGCCTTCAAAGGTGCCGATCGAGATTTCGTAGGCATTGCGCGTATCAATCACCGCCACATCGGGCGCTTGGATCAGCGCATTCCAATCCTGCGGCGGCACATGGCGGCCCACGCGGGCCAAGGGGTCAACCCCCGCCACGCCGAGCGTGACGATTTCGGATTTTATGCGCACTTTCATGCGCACGAAGGGCATTTTGTCGGCGTGGCTTTCTTTCCAGACCAAATCTGCGCAACCCGGAAGGGCGCGGATATGGGCTAGGATGGCGTCAATTCCTTCGCGGGTTCCCGCAATCGTGCCGTTGATGCCTTCTTTGGCCAAAAGCAGCGTGCCCATGATGCCTTGGGCTTTGGCCAAATCAAACAACGGCCCGCGCAAGTCTTGCGGGTCGGCAAAGGGGGTAAAGTGGTACAAGGCGGCGACTGTGATCATGGCAGCGCATTAGGCCCAAAGGGGGGGTAAACTCAACCCCCGCTTGACGCTTTGGGGGCGGATGCCTAGCTAAGCGAAGATAGAGGTTCCCATGCGCCCAGCCAACCAAGCTTTGATCGTGATCGACGTGCAGAATGATTTTTGCCCCGGGGGTGCTTTGGCCGTGGCCCAAGGCGATGCGATCATTCCCCAGCTCAACGCGCTGATGGGGGAATTTCAAACCGTGGTGCTGACGCAAGATTGGCATCCTGCGGATCATAGCTCGTTTGCCGCCAACCACGCTGGCGCTGCACCCTTCTCCAACGTACAAATGCCTTACGGTGCGCAAACCCTGTGGCCCAGCCACTGCGTGCAAGGCACCAAGGGGGCAGAATTTCACCCTGCCTTGCGCAATGATCTGGCGCAACTTGTGCTCCGCAAAGGGTTTCGCGCGGCGATTGACAGCTATTCCGCGCTGTTTGAGAATGACAAGACAACTCCAACTGGTCTTGACGGCTATCTGCGCGCGCGCGAGATCACGGGGCTGACACTGGTGGGGCTTGCGACCGATTTCTGCGTGGCCTTTTCGGCGCTTGATGCGGTGGCACAGGGTTTTGACGTGACGGTGCTGCAAGATGCCTGCCGCGCGATTGATCTGGACGGTTCTTTGGTGCGCCAACAACAGGCGATGGCAGCGGCGGGCGTTGTGCTGGCGTAAATTGCACAAGATTATCGGGCCTTAGGCTGCGATGGCCCTTTGACCTTTCCGCGCGCTTGCTGGCATAGTCCGCGCGATAAGGAGCGCTGCAATGGTTGATCTTGCGACACGGGTGTGGAACCACCGCTGGAAAATTGACCCGATTGTGCGGTCTTTGATCGACACCGACTTTTACAAGCTGTTGATGTGCCAATCCATCTTTCGCAACCGCCGCGACACCACGGTGGAATTCAGCCTGATCAACCGCAGCCCGAAAATCCGCCTTGCCGATCTGGTGGACGAGGGCGAGTTGCGCGAGCAGTTGGATCATGTGCGATCACTCTCTCTGTCGCGCGGGGAAAGCACTTGGCTGCGTGGCAATATGTTTTACGGCAAACGCCAGATGTTTCGCCCCGATTTCATGGAATGGTTCGAAGGCTTTCGCCTGCCGCCCTATCACTTGGAAAAGCGCGATGGCCAATATGAGCTGACCTTTGAAGGCGCGTGGCACGAGGTGATGTTGTGGGAAATTCCCGCCCTTGCCGTGTTGATGGAGCTGCGCGGGCGAGCTGTGCTGCAAAAGCTGGGGCGGTTTGAGCTGGAAGTGCTTTATGCCCGCGCCATGACCAAGCTGTGGGAAAAGATCACCCGCTTGCGCGCGATTGACGGGCTGCGCATCGCCGATTTCGGTACGCGGCGCAGGCATTCCTTCCTGTGGCAGGATTGGTCAGTGCAAGCGATGATGGAGGGGTTGGAGAACCGCTTTACCGGAACCTCAAACTGCCTGATCGCGCAGCGCCGCGATATCGAAGCCATTGGCACCAATGCCCATGAACTGCCCATGGTCTATGCCGCCTTGGCCGACAGCGATGCAGATTTGGCGCGCACGCCCTATCAGGTTATGGCCGATTGGCAGGATGAACACGATGGCAACCTGCGCATTATCTTGCCTGACACCTTTGGCACCGAAGGCTTCCTGAAACGCGCACCCGATTGGTTGGCATCGTGGACGGGCATTCGCGTTGACAGCGGTGATCCGGCCCGCGCGGCGGAAGTGGCGATCAAATGGTGGGCGGAAAAGGGTGAAGATCCAAGGCAAAAGCTTGTCATCTTCTCGGACGGGTTGGATGTGGGCAAGATCGAAGACTTGCATCGCCAATTTGCCGGCCGCATCAAAGTGTCGTTCGGCTGGGGCACGATGTTGACAAATGATTTCAGTGGCTTAGCTGATTCCGATGCGCTGGCGCCGTTTTCCTTGGTGTGCAAGGCGGTTGCCGCCAATGGGCGGCCGACGGTGAAATTGTCTGACAACCCTAACAAGGCAATGGGCCCCGCTGACCAAATCGAACGCTATAAGCGGGTCTTCGGCGTGGGCGCGCAGCAGGGGCAAGACTTGCTGGTGTGATCAATCGTCGTCTTCGGGCGTTTGGCGGCCATCTTTGATAGCACTACGCACCTTTTTGGCGACCAATCGGCGCTGAATGCTGCCATAGGTGGGTTTGGTCGCCAGCCGCCGTTTGGGGACGATCAAGGCTTGGCGGATCATCTCGACCAGACGTTCACGCGCCAATTCGCGGTTTTGCGCCTGACTGCGGGTTTCGTCGGCCTGAATGACAATCGCGCCTTCATTCGTCCATCGCCGCCCCGCCAAGCGTTTCAGGCGCGCTTTCACCGCAGGTGTCAGGTTTGGGGAACGCTCCGCTTCAAACCGCAGCTCGACGGCGGTCGACACTTTGTTGACGTTCTGCCCCCCGGGGCCAGAAGCGCGGACAAACTGTTCGCTCAACTCCCAGTCGGCGATCTGGATCGTGTCGGTGATGTGCAGCATGTCGCTTCGCCATAAGAGAAAGGGCCACCTAAGCGGTGACCCTTCCCGAGTTCCAAGGAGATGGGCCAGTTAGGGCATCCATCCAACCTGTGGCCGTTTACCAAGGGGCTGCCCTTAGAAAACGAAACCCCCGGCTGTCCCGACACCTCTCTCCAATATCACTCTAGACACTGGGTCACCTCCTTTCGAATTGGTTATCGATACAGGTAAGTTGGCACATATTTTGTGTTTGTCAAAACCTTTTACGCTACCCTTATGCTGAATTTTGCAATTATCAGGCGAAAGGGCAGCAGCCCGAAGACAGCGATCCCAAATTTTACGCCCCAATCGGCCAAGGCCAGCGAAACCCATAGGGGAACCATGGGGCCGCTGCCCAAAAGCGGGCCCGAAACGGCGGCCCAAGACATATCGCTGGACGGTTCCAGAAAGGTCAGGCTGGCGGCGAAAGCGATGGTGAAAAAGATCACGCTGTCGATGGTGGACCCGATCAGGGTGGAAACCAGCGGCGCGCGCCACCATTCGGCGCGGCGCAGGCGGTCAAAGATCGTCACATCCAGCAACTGGCCGACCAGAAAGGCCGTGCCCGACCCAAGTGCGACGCGCAAGGTGACAAGGGGGCCATAGTCATTGTGCAGTTGTGTGCCGATGAACGAACACACCAACCCCACCACAAACCCCGCCAAAACCACCCGCCGCGCGGCTTTCACGCCTGCCAAGCGATTGATGATGTCATTGACCAGAAAGGACAGGGGATAGGTAAAGGCGCCGTAGGTCAGATAGCTGCCAAAGGTGTGCTGCACGAGGATATTCGAGGCCACAACGATGGCGGCCATGGCAATAATGCCAGCAATCAGGGTTTTCATGATCCATTTCCGTTTTTTACAAGGTCGCGGAGACTTGGCCCTCCCCATGAGGACGGCGGCTTTTGACGCGCAGGCGTAGGTTTGTCAACCTAGGATGCCTGCGGTCACTTGCCCTTAAGAACGCCCACACATTGGGCGGGCAGATCGGCCATGATAAATTCGCGCGGATGCTTTTTGGGTGGCTTGGGCTTGGCGTTTGGATCGGGCTTGGGGTGCAGATAGGCGTTTGAAACCCAGTAATCCAAAGTTTCATCGCAGCCGCTGCCGCCTTTTGACAGCTCTGACACATTGGGAGTTTGCGTCTTGCAAAGGTCTGATCCGGCGGGGCATTTCAGGCGCACGTGCAGATGGTCTTGATGGTTCGCCTCTGGTCGGATGCGTTGCAGCCAAGCGGTATCAGCCGCCGTGGCCCCTTTGCACAGTTCCAGCTTGATGGCAGCGGCGACAAAGATGCGGTCCACCCGTGGGTCAGATGCCGCCGCTTTCAGCACGTCGCGGTAGCTTGCGTTCCAGTTTTCGTTGACCGACTTTTGATCTTCGCTGCGAATGGAAATCGCGCCCAGTTTTTCGCGCTCTTGCGCGGTCAAATCCAGCCGCGCGGGCGGCAAAAACCATACATCGGCGTCTAGCCCCATCTGGTGGCTGGCATGGCCCGAAATCATCGGCCCCCCACGCGGATTGCCCAGATCGCCGATATACAACCCCTTCCAGCCAAAGGCAGTCACCGCTTGGCTAAGGTCTTGCAGATAATCTACCAGTTCAGGATGGCCCCAGTTGCGGTTGCGATTTAGGCGCATCGCTTGCCATGTCGGTCCCGTTTCGGGCAGCTCCACATTGCCCCCCGCACAGCCGCGCGCATAGCTGCCGATGGGCAAGGCCGCGCCAGAGGTGGGATGGGTTTTGGCCACGAACAGTTCGGCCGCCAGCGTTTCACTTAGCGCGGGTTGGGCCAGCGCCAAAAGCGCTAGCAGGATCAGACGTTTCAAGACCGCTCTCCCATCGGTTTAACCCATTTGAGAAAGACCATGCCCAGAACAAACAGCGCAATCAAGGGGATGGCGATGCCAAGGCGCTGTGATCCGCTGATCAGGGTGAACAGCGCGATCCCCATCGTGCCCAGATAGGTCGTGGCCTTGCCGGATAGGGCGTAAAGGCCAAAGGCCTCTGTCGCGCGGTCGGGCGTGGTGTGAAAGACCATCATGGTGCGGCTGGCGGCCTGCAACGTGCCGCCCGCAGCGCCAATGGCGCAACCGCACAGGTAAAACACAATGTCGGGCAGGGCTGACCCTGCGGGTAGGGGCAAGCCAAAAAACGCTTCGCGCGACATTCCCGCGACCACAAGGCAAACCGCGATCAGCACCCACATGGATGCCATGATCACAGGCTTTGGCCCCCTTGCGGAATCAGCGATGCCGCCAACCCATGTGAAAAACGCTGCCGAAATCGCTGCGATGATCCCAAAGATGCCAATCTGCGTGATCGACCAGCCCAGCACCGCCGAGGCATAGATACCCCCGATCCCATACAGCGCATTCAGCGCGTCACGATACAGCATCGAGGACAACAAATGCGCCCCCAGACTTTGCCGTTGCCGCAGCGACATGATCAGCGCCCACAGGTTTCGCAGCGATTGGCCTAGCCTGATCGGACTGCGCCGCCCGCTTTCGCGCACCCAAAAGAAGAACGGCACCATGAAAAGCACATACCAAAGCGCGGTAAACGGCCCTACGGCGCGCGTTCCTTCCCGCAGTGCGGCATCTAGCCCAAAGATCGGCGGAATGCCGATCAGGGTGGTTCCCGTGGCCCCGTTTTCGTTGAACAAGGTCAGCATCAAGATCAGCGCCACGATCCCGCCCAGATAGCCCCAAGCCGAGCCCGCCCCCGATACTTTGCCCATATCGGCATCGCCTGTTAGGTCGGGCATCAGCGAATTGGTGAAGATCGTCGCAAACTCCATCCCGATCAGGCCAAGGCCGAACCAGACCATCGCCATGAACAGGTCAGGCTGTACGGGTGATAGAAACCACAGCGCCCAAGACCCCAAGACATACAGCGCCGAAAAGGCCCAAATCCATGGCCTGCGCCGGCCAGAGCCATCGGCTACGGCCCCCAAAATCGGCGCAAGGCAGGCGATCAACAGGCCCGTGATGGTTTGCCCGGTCGTCCAATAGGTCTGCGCTGCAGCATTGGCTGCGGCCTGATCCATCCCGCTGGACAGGAACTTGGCACTCGCCACTTCGGAAAAATAGGGGCCAAAGGTAAAGGTCAGCAGCAAAGTGCTGTAAGGTTGGCTGGCCCAATCGAAAAAATACCAACCCCAGATGCGTTTGCTGGCCATGCGCGTCCCCTCTTTTGCGCGATCAAGCCTGAAGCGGCGGATTTGCGCAAGGGTGGCGGAAGCGATTGCGCTTGGGGGCCATGCGCGCTACCTAAGGCGCGTCTTTGAAAGGTATGCTCATGGGTTCGCTTCGGGAAATCCTTCTACTTGTCCTCAACATTGCATATTGGATCGTGCTCGTGCACGTGATCATGAGCTGGTTGATCAACTTTCAGGTGCTTAACTTGCGGCAGCCTTTGGTGGCGCAGGTTTGGCATGGGCTTGGCAACACGCTGGAACCTGTCTATCGCCGCATACGTAAATTGATCCCCATCTCTGGCGGGATCGATTTCGCTCCGCTGATTGTGTTTTTTGGCATCATTGCCCTTAAGATTATAGTCTCGCGCAACTTCTATTGACGGCTGAGGAAGTGACGGGGTTCACCCTTCATTTAAGTTGAAGGGATTAGTCTGCCCATGTGTTCCATACGGATGCTATGATCTCTCCTGACCAATTGCTGCACCAAGTTTGGGGCTTTGCCGGGTTTCGCCCCGGTCAGGAAGAGATTGTTCAGGCGGTGATCGAAGGGCAAAACACCTTGGCCATCATGCCCACGGGCGGCGGCAAATCGCTGTGTTTTCAATTGCCTGCGTTGTGCCGTGATGGGGTGACAGTGGTGATCTCTCCACTGATTGCCTTGATGCGCGATCAGGTGCGCGCGCTCAAGGCTGCTGGGGTTGAAGCTGGGGCGCTGACATCGGGAAATACCGAGGAGGAGACGGAAGAGGTCTTCGCGGCCCTTGATGAAGGCCGTTTGAAGCTGCTTTACCTTGCCCCCGAACGTCTTGCAGCCCCCGCCACGGTGCCTATGTTGCGGCGCATCGGGGTGACGTTGATTGCGGTGGACGAGGCGCATTGTGTCAGCCAATGGGGCCACGACTTTCGCCCCGATTACCTGCGCATCGGCACCCTGCGGCAGTCTTTGGGCGTGCCTTTGGCCGCCTTTACCGCCACGGCCGATGCCGAAACGCGCGCAGAAATTACCACCCGTCTGTTCGACGGCACGCCCCCCGTCACCTTTCTGCGCGGCTTTGACAGGCCCAATATAAGGCTGGCCTTTGCCGTCAAAGACAGCCCGCGCGAGCAGATCTTGCACTATGCGGCAGCACGTAAAGGGCAGTCGGGGATCATCTACTGTTCCAGCCGCGCTAAGACCGAGGTTTTGGCCCAAGCCCTGCGCGGGGCGGGGCATCTGGTGCTGCACTATCACGCTGGAATGGACGCGGAAGACCGCCGTCAGGCCGAGTTGCGCTTTCAGCAGGATGACGGGCTGATCGTGGTTGCCACTGTGGCCTTTGGCATGGGGATTGATAAGCCCGATATCCGCTGGGTGGCCCATGCCGACCTGCCCAAGTCGATCGAAGGCTATTACCAAGAAATCGGCCGCGCTGGCCGCGATGGTGCCCCCGCCGATACTTTAACGCTCTATGGCCCCGATGACATTCGCCTGCGGCGCCAGCAAATTGACGAAGGCGCTGCCCCCGCCGAACGCAAAGCTGCTGATCATGGGCGGCTGAACGCGCTGCTCGGCTTGGCCGAAGCGTTGAACTGCCGCCGTCAGGTGTTGCTTTCGTATTTCGGCGAAACATCCGAACCCTGCGGCAATTGTGATCTGTGCCAACGCCCCGCCAAGCTGTTTGACGCCACCGATGCGGTGCGCAAGGCGTTGTCGGCTGTGCTGCGGACGGGCGAAAGCTTTGGCGCGGGGCATTTGATTGATATCTTGACCGGAACCGCCACCCCCAAGGTGAAAGAGCGCGGGCATGACCTGTTGCCCACCTTTGCGGTGGGGCGTGATCTGTCGAAACTCGCTTGGGCGGCGGTGTTTCGCCAGATGATGGGCCGCGATTTGGTGCGCCCCGATGCCGAACGCTTTGGCGCTTTGCGCATGACTGATTTGGCCCTGCCTATTCTGAAAGGCCTGCAATCCATCACCCTGCGGGCGGATACGGTTGAAAAGGCCGACAAGGGCGATCGCAACATCGCGCGCGGGCAGGTTGACGAAGAAGACGTGGCCCTGCTGACCGCCCTAAAAGCCAAGCGCCGTCACTTGGCCGAGGCGCAGGGTGTGCCAGCCTATGTCGTCTTCCCCGACAAAACCTTGATCGAAATGGCCGAAAAGCGCCCCACCACGCTGGATGAGATGATTGGCATCAGCGGCATCGGTGCGCGCAAGTTGGAAAGCTATGGCAAAGCGTTCCTAGAGGTGATCTTGGGGGCGCCGACGGAAACCGCCCACCCCGCCCGCCGCAAACTTGTGGGCAGTCCCGCAGCCCCGCTGTTTGACCGCTTGGCCGAAGCGCAGGTAGCCCTTGCGCGGGGCGAGGATGGCACGGGCAAATATCTGTCTTGCACCCATTCCACCTTGCGCCAAATCGCTGAACGCCGCCCTGCCAGCTTGCAGGAATTGGGCGACTTGCAAGGTATGGGCGCGCAAAAGGTGGAACGTTTTGGTGCGGCGTTTTTGGATATCTTGCAGGCAGGCTAAGCCCCAGCACTGGCAAGTTCCACCGCAGGTTGCAGCACATAGGCGGCTTGGGGGCAAAAGGCGATCATCACCTCGCGCAGCGCTGCTTTATGCAACGGCTTGGTCATGTGGCGATCGATGCCAGCGGCAACAAGGGCCGCCGTATCGCCTTCGCCCATCAAGGCTGTCAGGGCGATGATGGGCAGATGCTGCTGTCCTGCTTCGATCTGACGAATGGCAAGGGCTGCTTGGCACCCGTCCATCTGGGGCATGGCGATATCCATGAAAATCAGATCGGGTTGAAAGGTTTGGAACAGGCTGACCGCTTCCGCCCCGTTATTGGCAAAGACCACATCCACCGCCAAATCCCGCACCATCTTTTGAAACACCAGTTGATTGGTGCGGTTGTCTTCGGCCACCAAGATCCGCATCGAGCGGGGGGGTCCTACGTCCTGTGGCAAGCTGGGGAGATCAGACGGCACAACGGGCGTGTCTGCCACAGGCAGAGGCAGGCGCAGGCCAAAGCTAGACCCTTGACCCAGTTCAGAATCCACCCAGATCGCCCCGCCCATCCGCTCGACCAGCCGCTTGGCAAGGGCAAGGCCCAGACCAAGGCCAGCATTTGGGGTGGCTTGGTGATATGCATCAAAGATCAGGGCCAGATCGTCAGGCGCAATGCCAACGCCCGTGTCTTCTACCGTGATATGCACCTGATGACAGCCTTCCCCCGCTTGCAGCCCCGTAACACGGATCAGGACTTGGCCCTGTGCTGTGAACTTGATGGCATTGCCCAGAAGGTTGGTCAAAACCTGCCGCACCCGCCCTGCATCAGCGGTGAATTGCCGGGGCAAGGATGGGTCATACTCCACCAAAAGGCCTAGGCCCTTGGCGCTGGCTGCGGGCTGCAGCAGGGTGGTCAGGTCGTGTATCAAGCGTTCCAGATCAAAGGGCTCGGCCTTGAGCGAGACGCCCTGTGCCGTGATCTTGGCATATTCCAGAATGTCATGGATCAGGGCCAAGGCCGCACTGGCCGAAGATTTGATTGTGTCTGCAAAAAGCCGTTGCTCGGCGGTTAAGGCCGTATTGCACAGCAAGTCCGCCATGCCGACAACGCCCCCCAAAGGCGTGGAAAGGTCGTGGACGATATGGGCCAGAAAGGTGGCTGGGGTCACTGCGGTTGGGCATAAATCCAAAGCGATGGGGTCGCGGCGGTGTGCCTGCGGCCTGCGGGCGGCAAGAAGGGCATCAAGATGCGCCTTGGCCTTTTGATGCGCCACAGGACCACGCGCCGTCAAAAGCCGCTCTGCCCAAGTCACTGCCTGCGCTACAAACGGGCCTTGCTGGTTGATCTGATCTGCCAGGTTTTGCACCTGACGGCTCATTGTTTCTTTATATGACGCAATCTGTTGTCGCTTGGCGCAGCGTTTGCTTAGGGCCAGCCTGCGTCCCTGCCGCTCCAAGGTCAATTCTTCCAGCAAATCCATCTCACACCGCGTCTGTTTTAGCCGCAAAAGCCAAGGCCACACCGCTGTGCGCCCAGCCCCTTACCGCCACAGTGGCGCATTATGATGAATAAGGTCTTAACGCCGCCAAGGGCCAAGAATCCTTGATCCAAAGGGGCGTTCGTGCCAATTTCATCCAAGGGTTTGCGGGAGCGTTTCGATGATTGGTTTGGCATCTCGCGGCATAGCGGTCTTGGTCTTTGGGCTGATGGTGGCAAGCACGGCCTTGGCGCAAAGCCAAAACTTGATCCCAGAGCGCCGCCTGACATTGTCGCAGAACACCGACCTTCCGGGCGGGGATTTATCTTCGATCTTCGACACAAACCTAAACGCCTGTGAAACTGCTTGTCTGGCCAATACCTCGTGCGATGCGATGACGTTTAACACCGCCAATGGATCGTGCTTTTTGAAACAGGGGGCGGGTGATCCGGTCTTTTTCGAAGGGGCCTATTCCGGATATGTCTTGCAAGCCGATGCGCGCGCCGAGGATTTGGCCCGCAAACGTCGTGCCGAGCTGATCTTTGTGCCGGATTGGGAAATTCTGGCCGCGCCCTTCCTCGCCGCGGATATGGCCAACCGCCATGTGACCGATGATTACACCGCAGAACAGCACATCGCCTCTGCCCTTGAAATGGAGGCCAATGGCGATTTTGTCGCCGCTTTCCGCTATTTGGGCGCTGCGCTGAACGTGGGGGACACGGCCGAGAATTGGTCAGAATATGCGCGGCTTTTGCTGCTGGCCGCCGATGGCGACCAAAGCAATGCGGCCATTTGGCGGGATGATGCCTACCACGCTACGATCAACGCCTATCTGCGCGCAGATGATCCGGCGCTTGAGCATTCGATTCTGGTGCAAATGGGTCAAGTGTTTGAAATGCTCGACCGTGGCCGCGATATGGTGCAAGCGCTGCGCTTGGCACAAAGTTTGGTCGAGCGTGACGACACCGCAGCCCTGCTGGCCGATGCCGCCGGCAAATACGGCTTTCGCGTGCTCGACACCGATGTGCAAACCCAAACCGCCCGCCCGCGTGTCTGCGTCAGCTTCTCGGAAGACTTGGTGGCAACCGGTGTTGATTATTCCAGTTTCGTCAAACTGCCTGAGGCGGGGATGTCTGTCTCGCTCGAAGGCTCCAGACAGTTGTGTGTCGAAGGCATCGATTTCGGCGCGCGCCATCAGTTGATCTTCCGCAAGGGCCTGCCCGCCGCGACCGGAGAGGTCTTGGGCAAAAAGGTCACCATCTCGGCCTATATCCGCGACCGCGCGCCCAGTGTGCATTTCGCCGGACGGGGCTATGTTCTGCCCCGCATGGGGTCGGCCTCTATTCCCGTGGTGACGGTAAACACGACCACGCTGGACCTTGAAGTGTGGAAAGTCACCGATCGCAACCTGCTGCGCGCCTTGCAGGACCAGTATTTCAACCAGCCGATGTATTCCTATCAAGAACAAGAGTTTGAAAGCAAATTGGCCACCAAGCTTTGGTCTGGCACGGCCACTGTCGGGGCCGATATGAACCAAGATATCACCACCCGTCTGCCCTTGGATGCGGCCATCGCAGGTCAGCCTGCGGGTATTTATGCCCTGCGCGCCACTGTGCCCAACGCAGACCCTTACGGCGTGGCAAGTTGGCAATGGTTCGTCGTGTCCGACCTTGGGTTGACCACGACGGATGGGGTCGATGGGCTGAATGTATTTATCCATGCCTTGGGCGATGCCACGGCCAAGGCCGGTGTCGAAGTTCAGCTTTTATCTTCGGCGAACGAAGTGCTGGGAACCGTTACCACTGATGCCCAAGGCCATGCTGTGTTTGAGCCGGGGCTGATGCGCGGCACGGGCAGCGCTGCGCCGGCCATGATCGTGGCGCGGGATGGCGAAACGGATCAGGCCTTCCTCTCCCTGACCGATCCCGAATTTGACCTGTCAGATCGCGGCGTTGAAGGGGCAGAGGCCCCGCCGCCCGTGGATGTGTTCCTGACCACCGATCGCGGCGCGTATCGTGTGGGCGAAACGGTTCACGCTACGGCCTTGACGCGCGATGCCAAGCAGGCGGCCATTACAGGCTTGCCGCTGACCGGCATTCTGACGCGGCCTGACGGGGTGGAATACATTCGCGCCTTGGCAGATGACGCGGGCGCGGGGGGGCATGTGTTTGACTTTCCCATCGCTGACAGCGCGCCGCGGGGGCGCTGGAACCTGTCGGTTTATTCCGACCTTGATGCGCCTGCGCTTAGGTCCAAGTCTTTCTTGGTCGAGGATTTTCTGCCCGAGCGCATGGATGTGACCCTTGGCCTTGACGATGCGCCCCTGTCTTTGGGCGATGTGCCGCAGGTGTCGGTCGATGCCGCTTTTCTTTTTGGCGCCCCCGCCGCCGATCTGGCGGTTGAGGGAGAGGTGATGCTGCGCGCCGCCGAAGGCTTGCAGGCTTGGCCCGGCTATAGATTTGGCAAGTTTGACACTGCCTTTGACGCGCAGATCAACGCCTTTGGTGGCGAGCGCACCGATGCTGCAGGCCATGCTGTGATCAACGCCGCCCTACCGCAGGTCAAAGACCCGCTGCGCCCGCTCGAGGCTGTCTTTGTCACCCGCGTATCCGAAGGATCGGGCCGTCCGGTGGAGCGTAAGGTGACGAAAGCCTTGGCCCCCAGTGCCCCGATGATCGGCGTGAAGCCGATGTTTGACGGCGTGGTGGCCGAGAATTCCGAGGCGCGCTTTAGCTTGGTGGGCGTGGGCCCCGCTGCCAAAGCCACCCCGATGCAAGTGCATTGGACGCTGACGCGCATCGACACGAATTACCAATGGTATCAGATCAATGGCAGTTGGGATTGGCAGCCCGTCACCAGCCGCACCCGCATGGGAGAAGGCGATGCAGACCTAACCGCCAGCGGTCCGGTGGAGATTACAGCGCCTGTCACTTGGGGCGAATATGAACTGTCCGTGGTGCAAACCGATGGGGCCCAAGCCATCAGCTCGGTCAAGTTCTATGCCGGTTGGTATGCGCCCGCCGATGTCACCGCGACGCCTGACACGCTGCAACTGTCGCTCGGTAAGCCCAGTTATGCCGTGGGCGATACCGCTTTGCTGCGCATCGTGCCAAGGGCGGCGGGAACGGCGCTTGTGACTGTTTTGTCGAATGCCGTCGTCGCGCATTTTGAACTGCCCGTGGTGGCGGGGGAAAACTTGATCCCCGTGCGCGTCACGGATGATTGGGGCACGGGTGTCTACGTCACAGCCGCCGTGCTGCGCCCGATGGATGTGGCCGCTGGTCGCAACCCTGCCCGCGCCCTTGGGTTGGCCTATGCCAAGATTGACCCGGGCTCACGCGCCCTAACCACCACGATTGAAACGGCGGCCGAGGCTGCGCCGCGCGGTCCGCTGGACATTGCGGTCAAGGTTGATGGCGTGGCCGCCGGCGATACGGCCTTTGTCACCGTTGCGGCGGTGGATGTGGGCATCTTGAACTTGACAGGCACCACCCCGCCCGATCCGCAGGGCCATTACTTTGGCCAGCGTAAGTTGGGCGTGGGCATCCGTGACATTTATGGGCGGTTGATTGACGGGATGAACGGCGCGCAGGGCCAAGTTCGTTCTGGTGGCGATGCTGGGGCCAATGCGCGGTTGCAAGCCCCGCCACCCACAGAAGAGCTGGTCGCCAATTTTGCAGGCCCTGTGCAAGTGGGTGCAGATGGCTATGCGCGGGTCAGCTTTGATCTGCCCGCCTTTAACGGCACGGTTAAAGTCATGGCCGTGGCGTGGAGCAATCGCGGCGTGGGCCAAGCCAATGCCGATGTTCTGGTGCGCGATCCGGTCGTGGTCACCGCCAGCCTGCCGCGCTTTTTGCAACCGGGCGACCAAAGCCGCCTAAGGCTAGAGATTGTTCATGCCACCGGCCCTGCGGGGCGGATGGGGCTCAGCGTGACATCGGCGGGTTTGATCCTTGGGCAGGTGCCTGACAGCGTGAGGCTGGGTTTAAAGGGCACGCAAGTGGTCGAGGTTCCGGTGACCGCAGCTGCCTTGGGTCAGCAAACGATCGAAGTCACCCTGACCACGCCCAACGGCAAGGTCTTGACCAAGGATTTGACCTTGGCCGTGCAGGTCGGTGATCCGATGATCGCACAGGTCAGCCGGATTGATCTGGCCAAAGGGCAAAGCTTTACCTTTGACGAGAATGTCTTTGCGGGGCTGATGCCCGCCTCGGCCAAGGCGGTGATGGCGATTGGGCCAATTGCGCGGTTGAATGCGCCGGGGGTGATGGCGGCATTGGATGCCTATCCCTATGGCTGCACGGAACAGATCACCTCAAAGGCCCTGCCTTTGCTGTATTTTGACCAAGTTGCCGAAGCGCTTGATCTGCCCGGTGGGCATGACATCAAGGGCCGTGTCACCCAAGCCATAGCGGCAATCTTGACCAAGCAAGACGCTTCGGGCGCTTTTGGGCTTTGGCAACCGGGTTCGGGCGATATGTGGCTGGATGCCTATGTCACTGACTTTTTGTCGCGCGCCAAATCGCGTGGCTATGACGTGCCCGACCAAGCCTTTCGCCGCGCACTGGATAATCTGCGCAACCAAGTGAACTACTACGCTGATTTTGATACGGGCGGCGAGCCTTTGGCCTATGCGCTGATGGTTCTGGCCCGTGAAGGGGCGGCGACGATGGGCGATCTGCGCTATTACGCCGATGTGAAGGGCGATGCCTTTGCCACCCCCACCGCTATGGCTCAACTGGGCGCTGCCTTGGCCAGTTACGGCGATCAGCCCCGTGCGGATCGGATGTTTGCCAAGGCCGTGGCCCTGCTGGATGGCTTGCCAACACGCGAAGACCAAATCCTTCGGGCAGATTATGGCACGCCCTTGCGCGATGCCGCTGCGGTGTTGGCTTTGGGCGCAGAATCTGGGTCCAACGCCATCGACATCGATGCGCTGGTGGGCCGCATTGCAACCGACAGCGTTCTGTCAACGCAAGAGGCGACATGGTCGCTGCTGGCGACCCATGCCATTATTGAAAGCGATGGGAATGCCGGCATCAGCTTTGATGGCGCACCTGCTATGGAACCCTTGGTCAAAGTGCTGGACGCCAATCTGACTGATCCGGTCGTGGTGACAAACGAGGGGCCAGATACCACCATCACGCTGACCACCCTTGGGGTGCCGACCGATCCGGTCGTGGCGGGCGGCAATGGCTATGCCATCACCCGAACCGCCTATACGCTTGATGGACAACCGGCCCAGTGGGACGGGGCCACTGTCGGTCAAAGGCTGCTCGTTGTGTTGGAGGTCACCCCCTATGGGCGGGGCGAGGCGCGCTTGATGATCACCGACCCGCTGCCCGCAGGTTATGAGATTGACAACCCCAACCTGATGCTGGCGGGGGCCGTGCCCGCGCTTGATTTCTTGAACCTGACGACTGAGGCCACCCATGCCGAATTTCGCCAAGACCGCTTTGTCGCGGCGGTGGACCGTAGGGACAGCGGCAGCTTCCGCTTGGCCTATATCGTGCGGGCCATGTCACCGGGAACCTATCATCAGCCCGCCGCCTCGGTCGAGGATATGTACCGCCCTGACCTGACAGCCCATACAGACGCTGCCATTGTCACCATCAGCCCGTGATGCGCGGACGGGGCCTTCTTGCGGCGGCGGTGGGCCTGTGGTTGGCGGCCTTTGCACGCGACGGGGTGGACCGATGGATCGACGCCACAGTGCTGCCGCCGCTCTCTCCCGCCATCAGCCAAGAGGTGGTGGACCGCAATGGTGTGCTTTTGCGTGCCTATACGGTGGAGGATGGGCGCTGGCGCTTAGGGGTGGATGGGGGGCAGGTGGACCCGTTCTTCATCGCCCTGTTGGTCGATTACGAGGATAAGCGCTTTTTCCAGCACCACGGCGTTGACCCCTTGGCCTTGCTGCGCGCTGTGGGGCAGGCGGTTTGGAACGGGCAGGTTGTCTCGGGCGGGTCGACCCTGACGATGCAAGTGGCGCGGTTGCTGGAAGGGTCGGGCACCGGGCGGGTGGCGGGCAAGTTGCGGCAGATCAGGCTTGCCTTGGCCTTGGAAAGGCATCTGACCAAGGACCAGATCTTGCAACTTTACCTGCTGCTCGCGCCTTATGGCGGCAATGTTGAAGGCGTGCGCGCAGCCAGCCTTACCTATTTCGCCAAAGAGCCCCGCCGCCTGACCGTGGCCGAGGCGGCCTTGCTGGTGGCGCTTCCCCAAAGCCCCGAAACCCGCCGCCCTGATCGCAGTGCGCTGGCCCAAGTGGCGCGCGACCGTGTGCTGGACCGCGCGCGCCGTGATGGCTTGATCGACGCCGATCAGGTGCGTGCGGCTGAAGGAGAGGCCGTGCCCACAGCCCGCGCCACCTTTCCCGCCCTTGCCCCCCACCTGTCAGACCGCGTGGTGGCCGAAGCGCCACAGGTCAGTCGCCATGTCACCACGCTGGACAAGGGCCTGCAAACGGCCTTTGAAAAGCTGGCGGCCTTAGCGGTGCAGGGCTTGGGCGATCGGATGCAGTTGGCGATTGTGGTGGCCGATCATGGCACCGGGGAAGTCTTAGCCTCGGTCGGGTCGGCACAGTATGCGGGCGGGGAACGGCTGGGCTTTGTTGATATGACGCGGGCACTGCGCTCTCCGGGGTCAACGCTGAAACCGCTCATCTACGGGCTGGCGTTTGATGAAGGGTTGGCCCATCCCGAAACGCTGATCGACGACAGGCCCACCGATTTCAACGGCTACCGCCCGCAGAACTTTGACCGAATGTTTCGCGGACAGGTCCGTGTGCGCGATGCGCTGCAATTGTCACTCAACATTCCGGTGGTGGCGCTGACCGATGCGCTGGGGCCTGCCAAGCTGTTGCAGGCCATGGACCGCGCGCAGATGAAAACCGCTTTGCCCTTCGGCCAACCGGGGCTTGCCGTGGCGCTGGGCGGCATTGGCGTGACGCTGGAAGATATGGTGCAGCTTTACGCCACAATCGCGCGGGGCGGCGTGGTGCGCCCGCTGACGCATACCTTGGGGCCGCCTGTGGCTGAAGGCCAGCGCGTGATGACGCGCGTTGCCGCTTGGGAGTTGGGCGATATTCTGGCGGGCCTTGCCCCGCCGCCCGGCGCCCCCTCGAACCGCTTGGCCTATAAGACGGGCACGTCTTATGGCCACCGCGACGCTTGGGCATTTGGGTTTGACGGCAAGCACGTCATTGGTGTCTGGATGGGCCGCGCCGATGGCACGCCCGTGCCGGGGGCCTTTGGGGCCGATCTGGCAGCGCCGGTTTTGTTTGAAGCCTTCGCCCGCCTGAAACCCGCGCTTGACCCGCAACCCCCGCCGCCGGCTGACACGCTGATGCTGGCCAATGCGCAACTGCCCCAACCCTTGCGGCATTTTCGCAGCCGAGATGCCGCCTTTGCCGCCGATGCCGAGGCACCCGAAGTGGCCTTTCCCCCCGATGGCGCAGAGGTAGAACTGCTGCCCGAAGGGCTGATGGTGCAAGTGTCCGGCGGCACGGCCCCTTTTACTTGGCTGGCCAATGGCGCACCGATACTTGGCGCGCAGCAAGACACCACGGCCATGCTGCCCGCTTTAGGGCGCGGGTTTATAACCCTGTCCGTGATTGATGCCGAGGGGCGTTCCGCCCGCACCCGCGTGCGGCTGCGCTAAGGCGTGGTTGACCTTGGCCCTTGGGGCAGATAGCCCATGAGAGCTATATTTCAGGACCGTTCCCATGCCCGCCGCACCTAAGACCGCTCTCTTTCTGTCGGGCCTGTCGACCCTGTTCATCGTGGGCGCAGGATCGGCCATTTTGGGCCTTGCCGTGCCGGTTTATGAACATCAATTCCAGCTGTCCACCGCCACATCGGGTTTGCTTGTGTCGACCGTTTGGATCGGCTGTTTGACAGGCGTCTTGACCATGTATTTCAAGGGCGCACAGATCAAACCGCGCCCGCCTTTGGCCTTGCTTGCGATTGGATCGGTGCTGCTCGCTGTGGCTCCGGCTTTTTGGGTGGCGCTGCTGGGGGCTTTGACCTTTGGCATAGGCTATGGGGTGATCGCGGCGCTGTTTAACGCGCGCGTGCTTTACGCCTATGGCGCGCAGGGGGCATCGCGCATCGGGATGCTGAACGTCCTCTACTCAGTTGGGGCAATCGTGGCCCCTTACGGCTTTACACTCATGGGGGCCAGCCTGCTGCCAGTGTTTTGGGCCATGGCTGGCCTCTCTGCCTTGACGTGGGTCTTTTGCGGCCCCGTTGGGTTGGCGGGACTGTCCGCCCCACAGGCCCATGGGCGCGGTTTTAAGCTGCACTGGCCGATCCTGGTCCTGGGGCTGCTGTCGGTCGGGATCGAGGCGAGTTTGGTGGGGCTTGGCCCCTCTGCGCTGAACCGCGCGGGCCTGAGTGCACAGCGCGCGGCAGAGCTTTTGTCACTGTTTTTTGTCGCAGCCTTGGCGACGCGCATTATGCTTGTGCTGGTCGCGCATCGTTTTGCAGATTTCGCGATCTTTGTCTTTGCGATGGGCTGGGCGGCCCTATGTGCCCTTGGCGCAGCCCTGATCAGCCCGGCACTGTTCTTTCCGCCCTTGGGCATTTCGGCAGGGCTCTTTTTTCAAGGGATCTATGTCACAGCCACCCGTAAGATGGGCGATGATCCGAGGGTGTCGCCGGTGATCCTTGCCTTGGGTCAAGTGGGGGCTATCCTGTCTCCGCTGTTTTATACCCAGTTTATGGACCCCTTGGGCAGCCATGGTTTCTTCTGGCTAGTAACTGGGGTGGCAGCGGTGGCTTTCGTCTTCAGCGCCATGTCCTACCGCGCTATGATGCGCTGATCAGGCAGGCATCAAGGGCAATCGGCCTGCATCGGTCAGAAGGAACGCCCGCCGCCCTTCGATCACGGCGGCGGACAGCGGGCCACCGTAGGCCGCTGAACTGTCAAGGTTCAGGCGGTTGCCGTAATGGGCGGCGCGATCAAGGGCTGTGTGGCCATGCACCACCAAAGCGCCGTGGTCGCGGGTGTCTTCGAGAAAGTCTTTACGGATCCAGACCAGATCATCCTCGGCCTGATCTTGCAGCGCGATGCCGGGGCGGATGCCTGCATGCACAAAAAGCGCCTGTTCGGCGACAAAGCTTGTGGGGCGGCTTTCCAAGAAACGCAGATGGTCGGGCGGCACTGCGGCAATCGCATCGGTGTGGACTGGCCCAATAGGCCGATCCCCAGCGCTGCGCAGACCGTAAGAGGCCAACGTGACGGCCCCGCCCAGTTTGGGATGCAGCCAAGAATGTTCGGGCTTCAATCCCGGATCGCGCCAAGCGGGGTCGGCCATAAAGCCTGCAAACAGCCGGTCGTGATTGCCTTTGAGCACCACCCAATCGCGCCCCTCAGCCACCCCTTGCCGCAAGTATTCGACCACGCCGCGACTGTCGGGCCCCCGATCCACCAGATCGCCCAGATGCACGATTGTGCCATGACCATGCAGCGCCATATCCACGGCAATGCGGTGGTGGGCGGATTTCAGAAGGTCAAGATGGCCGTGGATGTCGCCTATGGCGTAGATGTGCATGGATCACTTTATGGCTAGGCCGAAAGAGCGGGGGCGCTGCCCCCGCGCCCCCGGGATATTTGGGCACGAATGAAAGGGGGGGAAGGTTCAAGCCCCCGCAAATTCCAGCGCTTTGACTTGAGAGAACATGCCCGTCGATTCCAGCGTGTTGACCACCTTTGGGTCGATGGGTTGGTCAAGATATAAGATGGCGATGGCGTCTGCGCCCACGCCGGAACGCCCAAGGGTAAAGTTCGCGATGTTGACGTTGTTTTTGCCCATGGTCATGCCCAAAAGACCAATGATGCCCGGCACATCTTCGTTCGTGGTGTAGAGCATATGCTGGCCTATTTCGGCATCAATATTGATGCCTTTGATCTGGATAAAGCGCGGTTTGCCATCGCTGAAACAGGTGCCCGCAACAGAGCGTTCGCGTTTGTCGGTAACCATGGTGACTTTGATATAGGCGTCAAAGGTGCCCGTCTTATCTTGCCGTGTGGTCGAGATTTGGATGCCGCGTTCCTTGGCCACGATGGGGGCAGACACAAGGTTCACATCGGGGTTGGCGGTTTTCATCACGCCAGCGATCACGGCTTGGTTCAGGGCTGCAAGGTTCATGGTGGAAACTTTGCCATCATAAAGGATGTTGATGGCGCGGATCGGTTCGTCGGTCATCTGGCCAATAAAGCCGCCCAAATGGCTGGCAAGCTTGATCCATGGGCCCATAACCGCCGCCTCTTCGGCGGAGACATTGGGCATGTTGAGCGCGTTTTGCACAGCGCCCGACAGCAGGTAATCGGCCATCTGTTCAGCCACCTGCAGCGCCACGTTTTCCTGCGCTTCGGTCGTGGCAGCACCCAAATGTGGGGTGCAGACCACGTTGGCCATGCCGAACAGGGGGTTTTGGGTGGCGGGCTCTACCTCAAACACATCCAATGCTGCGCCTGCCACATGGCCTGAGGTTAGCGCATCGACCAAGGCCAACTCGTCGATCAACCCGCCACGGGCGCAGTTGATGATGCGCACGCCTTTTTTGGTTTTTGCCAAAGCGTCGCGCGACAGGATGTTCTTGGTCTTGTCGGTCAAGGGGACGTGCAGCGTAATGAAATCGGCGCGGGCGAGGAGGTCATCCAGATCAACCTTGGTCACGCCTAGGCTTTTGGCGCGTTCATCCGACAGGAAGGGGTCATAGGCCAGAACCTTCATCTTCAGCCCCACCGCGCGGTCGCACACGATGCCGCCGATGTTGCCCGCACCAATCACGCCCAAGGTTTTGTTGAACAGCTCAACCCCCATGAAGCGCGACTTTTCCCATTTGCCCGCTTGGGTGGAAGCGTTGGCCTCGGGGATTTGGCGGGCGACGGCGAACATCATGGCGATGGCGTGTTCGGCGGTGGTGATCGAATTGCCAAAGGGCGTGTTCATCACGATCACCCCCTTTTTGGAAGCGGCGGGGATGTCGACATTGTCCACACCAATGCCTGCACGGCCCACGACCTTTAGGTTGGTGGCCGAAGCCAGCAGCTTTTCGGTGACTTTGGTGGCAGAGCGGATGGCCAAGCCATCGTATTGGCCGATCACCTCGGCCAGTTTTTCTTTGTCTTTGCCCAAGGTGGGCAGATAATCCACCTCGACCCCACGGTCGCGGAAGATTTGAACGGCGGTTTCGGAAAGTTCGTCAGAGACAAGAACGCGGGGGGCCATGGTTGGTCCTTTCAAATTGGGGTTTGAATGGTGCGTGTGAAGACGCACCCTACGGAATTATTGTGCGGCGATTTCCGCTTGGAAGGCGTAGGCGATCCACGGCAGCAGGGCCGCGATATCGGCGGTTTCCACTGTTGATCCGCACCAGATGCGCAGGCCTGGGGGGGCATCGCGGTATGCGCCCATATCAAAGCCCGCGCCCGCCTTTTCGATGCGCTTGGCCACAGCCTTGGCAAAAGCAGCGCCGTCTTTGATGCGGGGATCGGTGAATTTCAAACAGACCGAGGTGGTAGAGGCTGTGTCAGGATCTTCGGCCAGATTGGCGATCCACGGGTTGGCGGCGCAGAAATCCCAAACGGTTTTGGCATTGGCCGAAGCCCGCCCGATCAGGCCCTGCAAGCCGCCCACCGATTGCGCCCATTTCAGGGCCACAAGGTAATCTTCCACCGCCAGCATGGACGGGGTGTTGATCGTCTCGCCGCTAAAGATCCCTTCGATCAGCTTGCCCTTGGATGTCAGGCGGAAGATCTTGGGCAGGGGCCAAGCAGGGGTGTAGCTTTCCAGCCGCGCCACAGCACGGGGCGACAGGATCAGCATCCCATGCGCGCCTTCCCCCCCCAGCACTTTTTGCCAAGAAAAAGTGGTGACATCCAGCTTGTCCCACGGCAAATCCATCGCAAAAGCGGCAGAGGTGGCATCGCAAATCGTCAGCCCTGCGCGGGTGGCGGGGATGACATCGCCATGGGGCAAACGGCAGCCCGAGGTCGTGCCGTTCCACGTAAAGACAAGGTCGCTGTCAAAATCCACTGTGGTGAAATCGACGATCTGGCCATAGGGGGCGATCTTGACCTTGGCCTCCAGCTTAAGCTGCTTGACCACATCACTCACCCAGCCTTCGCCAAAGCTTTCCCACGCCAGCATCTCTACCGGACGCGCGCCAAGCAGCGACCACAGGGCCATTTCCACAGCGCCGGTGTCAGATGCAGGCACGATGCCTATGCGGTAGTCGGCTGGCACGGCCAGAATTTCACGGGTGAGATCAATCGCCTCGGCGAGTTTGGCTTTGCCAATGGCCGCGCGGTGCGAGCGGCCTAGGGGCGCATCGCCGAGCATCGACAGGGAAAAGCCAGGGATTTTGGCGCAAGGGCCAGAGGAAAAACGCGGATTCGCCGGCAGCATTGCCGGTACTTGCAGATCAGACATGGTATCCTTCCAGATAAATGCCCCTCGGTGGGGAGGGGTGTCCCACCGCTGGAATTACGGGGCAGCGGTGGCTGGCGCAAGGCGCAAGATCGGCGTAAAGCGCCCCATCTGCGCGAAAATGCGACCCCGTCCTTCACTATCGGAAACCTGCCCATGTATGTTGCCACCCTGCTGACCCATCCCGACCATCCCGTGCTGGAGCGTGTCACCGTGGAATCGTTGCGCAATGCTTGGGGTGGTGGCGATGCCGTATGGCTGGACCCTGGGGTGGCGGCGGAATTTCCAATCGAGGCTGTGCCTGCCAACCAATGGGATGTGTGGGCGGCGTTGCAGGCGCTGCGGGTGGATCTGATTCTTCAGCCTGCCCAAGGGCGCAAAAAGCGGTTGCTGCTGGCGGATATGGATTCAACCATGATCGAGCAGGAATGCATCGACGAACTGGCCGACGAGGCCGGCGTGGGCGCGCTGGTGGCGGGCATTACGGCGCGGGCGATGAATGGGGAATTGGATTTTGAAGCAGCTCTTATCGAACGGGTTGGGCTGCTAAAGGGGTTGAATGCCCAAGTCATCGACCATGTTATCCGTGACCGCATCACGCTGATGTCGGGCGGCAAGACCTTGGTTGCCACGATGAAAGCTGATGGGGCTTACTGCGCTTTGGTGTCGGGTGGGTTCACGGCCTTTGCCGCCGAGATAGCGGCCGTCTTGGGGTTTGATGAGAACCGCGCCAACACGCTGTTGGTGGCAGAGGGCAGATTGACCGGACAGGTCGCGCTGCCCATTTTGGGCAAAGAGGCCAAGGTGGATGCTTTGCAGGATATCTCTGCGCGGTTGGGGATAATCCCCGCGCAGGTCTTGGCCGTGGGAGATGGGGCGAACGATCTGGGGATGTTGGCGCTGGCGGGCACGGGCGTGGCGCTGCACGCCAAGCCATCGGTCGCGGCGCAATGTAAGGTGCGGGTGAACCATGGGGATTTGACGGCGCTGTTGTATCTGCAAGGCTATGCGCGCGAAGAGTTTGCTGGGCTGTGACTTACCTTGTTTGAAATAGCCCCCCACCTTGCCTTGATCCTGATCGGTGTCGCCTTTCTTGCGGGGTTTGTGGATGCCATTGCGGGGGGCGGGGGGCTTTTGTGTGTGCCCGCCTTGCTTTTGTGCGGCGCTTCGCCCTTGCAGGCTTTGGCGACCAACAAACTGCAAGGCACGGTCGGGTCGGGCACGGCTTTGGTGACTTTTGCTTTGGCGGGGCAGATCAAGCCGCGCGGGCATTTGGGCATGGCCTTGGTGAGCCTTGCTTTTGGCGCGGGTGGATCGCTGGTAGCGGGGGCTATGCCTGCGGGATTGTTGCGCTTTATTATGCCGCCGGTGCTGATCGCCATCGCGCTGTTTTTCGCCTTCAAACCGGGGTTGGATGACCAATCCCGCAAAGCGCGTATGTCAAACACCGCATTTGGCACCCTGATTGTGCCGCTGATTGCGGGCTATGACGGCTTCTTTGGGCCCGGCACGGGATCGTTTTTTATGATGGCCTTGGTGATGCTGACCGGCCTTGGCGTATTGCAGGCGACCGCACAGACCAAGATGCTCAACTTTGCCTCTAACTTGGGGGCGGCGCTGGTCTTTGCGCTGTCGGGGGCGACGTGGTGGTGGGTTGGCGGCGCTATGGCTTTGGCCCAGGTGGCGGGGTCCGCGTTAGGTGCGCGCTTGGCTGTTAGGGTTGGGGCGCGGTTGATCAAGCCTTTGCTGGTCCTGACATCATCTGGCATGGCTTTGCGCCTGATTTGGCAAGCTTGGTTCTAGCAAGGGGCTTTTCGCACTGCGCGGGCTTTGCTACACGGGCCTATGCGCGAAACCCTGACCAACATCTTGGACAAACGCGTCGCGAGTGGCGCTCTCAAGGCTGATCCGCAGCAACGCGAGGTTGCTGCTTTGCTGGAACCCCTGCGCGTTTGGCTGGAAACCCAAGCGGATCGACGCCCAAAGTTGCTGAAAGGCTTGCTGGGCAAAGCGCCCATTCCCCCCAAGGGAGTTTACTTATGGGGCGGGGTTGGGCGTGGCAAATCCATGCTGATGGACCACTTTGTTGAAGCGACCGAAACAAAGCGCAAACGCCGCGTGCATTTTCACGCCTTTATGCAAGAGGCGCATCACGCCATGCACGCCGCGCGGCAAAAAGGCACCCCTGATGCTTTGGCCCCCTTTGCCGCCCAGATCATCGCCGATGTGCGGCTGTTGGCCTTTGACGAGATGCAGATCAACGACATCACCGATGCCATGGTGGTCGGGCGGCTGTTTGAGATGCTTTTGGCGGGGGGCGTGGTGATTGTGACCACCTCCAACCGCCCGCCGGAAGACCTGTATAAGAACGGCCTGAACCGCGCCTTGTTTTTGCCTTTCATCGACCTGATCCGCGACAAGTTCGTGGTGCATCAGTTGCAAAGCGCGTCAGATTATCGCCAACACAGGCTAGAGGGCGCGCAGGTGTATTTTCATCCTGCGGGCAAGGCGGGGCCTGCGATTGATGCGCTGTGGCAAGACTTGGTGGCGGGGGCCTCGGTTGGGCCTTTGCAACTGGCGGTCAACGGGCGGATGATCGAACTGCCGCTATACGCCAATGGCGTGGCGCGCGTGACGTTTTGGGACCTGTGCGCCAAGCCCATGGGCCCTGCCGATTACCTTGCCATTGCGGACTCTGTGCGGCTGTTGATCTTGGAAGGCATTCCGCAGCTTTCGTCATCGAACTACAACGAAGCCAAGCGCTTTGTGACGCTGATTGACACGCTGTACGAGGCGAAGGTGCGGCTGATCTGCTCTGCCGCCGATACGCCCGAACGGTTGTATATCGAAGGCGAAGGGTCGTTTGAATTCGCCCGCACCGCCAGCCGCTTGCGCGAAATGCAGGCGGCGGATTGGGGGGCTTAGGGCTGGCCTGTAAAGTGGCCGAACTGGGCTGCAAAGGTTGCCACTTCGGCCAAACCCTCAGCCGTGGGGCGCAGGGCGGGGCTGCGGTCAAAGGTGGGCAGGCCCGCGCGGGCGGTGAAGATGCGTTTGCCGTAGCAGATCAGATGTTCGATGGATTGCATCATAAAGGTGATGGCGGGCAGGGTCTTTTGGTGCAGGGCCAAGGCTGCGACGCGGTTGCCTGCATCATAGAGGTGCATGACTTGGACGGCATGGTCGATCAGTTCGGGGGCCAGCAAAAAGCCTTCGCAGCCCGCATCCAAACACTCGATCATCTCTAGCCCGCCGCGCCCGTTAAAAACTTTCAGGCTGGGTCCGGCCATGGCGATCAACTTGGCGGCACCTTCGGCGGAAGATTCGGATTTGATCAGGGTGAAGTTGGCATGATCGGCACGCAGGCGGGTGATGTCATCATCCGACAGGCCCCGCCCCAGATATTGCGGCGCGTTTTGGATGGCCACGGGCAGGGGGGTAGAGCGCATGACGCGGGCGAAGAAGTTCAGATATTCTTCAGCCCCGTAATTGCCCACAGCGGGTGGTTGCAGGATCAGCCAGTTTGCCCCCACGCTTTCGGCATGGCGCACCATGGCGACTTGTTCGGCAACCGAAGCGCCTGTGATGGTAAAGCCCAAGGGCACGCGGCCCGCCACATCTTGGGCCACCCAATCCATCACCGTCTGGCGTTCGGCAAAGGACAGTTTGGCCACTTCGGTTGCAAGGCCAAGGGCGGCGATGCCTGCAACCTTGGCGTTCAGGCAGATTTGCACTTGGGCGCGCATGGCGGCGCGGTCTAGCCGCTCATCGCCATCAAACAATGCGTATAGAATGCCGTGAACGCCGCGCATCAATGGCTTTCGCGCGGCACATCTGCGCCACGGCGACCCACCAGAAAATCAAGATCCGCGCCGACATCTGCGCCCTGCACATGGGTGACATACAGCGTTTCATACCCGCCGCGATAGGTGCGCGGTTTGGGCGACCATGCCGCAGCGCGTGCGGCCAGTTCGGCGGGCGAGATTAGCAGTTCCAGCCTGCGGCCTGCTACATCCAGCAAAATCTCGTCCCCGCTTTGCACCAAAGCCAAAGGCCCACCCTCGGTCGCTTCGGGGGCGACGTGCAGCACCACGGTGCCGTAAGCCGTCCCAGACATCCGCGCATCAGATATGCGCACCATGTCGCGCACGCCTTGGGCCAGCAGTTTCTTGGGCAGGGCCATGTTGCCCACTTCGGCCATGCCCGGATAGCCCTTGGGCCCGCAGTTGCGCAAAACCAGAACCGAGTTGGCATCCACATCCAGCGCTGGGTCATCAATCCGCGCCTTGAAATCGTCGATGTCGTCAAACACCACAGCCCGCCCGCGATGTTGCATAAGGGCGGGCGTTGCCGCCGAGGGTTTCAAGATTGCCCCCTTGGGCGCCAAATTGCCGCGCAGCACGGCCAGCCCGCCATCGGCGACCAAAGGGTTGGACAGGGGGCGGATCACCTCGTCATCGAACACTTCCGCTTCGGCCAGCCTGTCGCGCATCGTGGTGCCTGTGGCGGTCATCACATCAAGGTGCAGCAAGTGTTCAATGCGCTTCATCACGGCGGGGATGCCACCGGCATAGGCCAGTTCTTCCATCAAGAACCGGCCCGAGGGCATCAGGTCAACAATCGTGGGCACATCGCGGCCAGCGCGGTCCCAATCATCCAAAGTCAAGTCCACGCCAATGCGGCCAGCGATGGCCAAAAGGTGCACGACTGCGTTGGTTGACCCGCCAATCGCGCCGATCACCTTGATCGCATTCTCAAACGCCTGTTTCGTCAGGATCTGCGACAGGGTTTGATCTTGGCGCACCATCTCGACAATCCGCCGCCCCGACATACGCGCCAAACGCGCGCGGCGGGCGTCGACTGCGGGCCAAGCGGCGTTCCCTGCCAAGGTAATGCCCAAAGCCTCGACCATCGAGGCCATGGTGGAAGCCGTGCCCATCGTCATGCAATGGCCAGGAGAGCGCGACATAGCACTTTCAGCATTGGCAAAAGCTTGCGGCGTCATCTCGCCTGAACGGACCGCTTCAGAAAACTTCCACACATCGGTGCCCGACCCGATGGCCTTGCCCTTATAGCGCCCGTTCAGCATGGGCCCGCCCGACACGGCAATCGTGGGCAAATCGCAGGTCGCAGCGCCCATCACCAGCGAGGGCGTGGTTTTATCGCAGCCCACCATCAAAACCACGCCGTCCATCGGGTTAGCGCGGATCGCCTCTTCCACATCCATCGAGGCGAGGTTGCGAAATAGCATGGCCGTTGGGCGCAGGTTGCTTTCGCCGCAGGAAAACACCGGAAATTCCAGTGGCAGACCGCCCGCTTCCAAGACGCCCGCTTTGATATGGGTAATCAACTCGCGGAAATGGGCGTTGCAGGGGGTGAAATCGCTAAACGTGTTGCAAATGCCAATGATCGGCCGCCCGTCAAAGGCATCATCGGGCAGGCCGTTGTTTTTCATCCAACTGCGGTGGATGAAGCCGTCTTTGTCTTGGCCGCCAAACCATGCTTGGGATCGTAGCTTTTTCATCCTGCAAACCGTGCTGTTAGGCCACCATCAACGCGCCAGTTGGCCCCTGTGACAAAAGACGCCTCATCCGACAAAAGAAAGGCGATGCAGTTGGCGATTTCTGATGGCTGGGCCATGCGGCCCATCGGGTGGGCTTTAAGAACTTGGTCGCGCAGGGCGGGATCGTTCTTTTCAAAGAACTCTTGCACCAAAAACGTCTCGGTGTAGCCGGGGCTAAGGGCGTTGACCCTGATCTGGTGGGGGCCGACCTCTAGCGCCAAGGACCGTGTCAGGCCCACCAGCCCAGATTTGGCGGCGGCATAGGGGAACATTCCGGGATAGGTCATATCGGCATGGACTGACGCGATGTTGACAATGCTGCCCCGCTTGGCCGCGATCATGGTGGGCAGAACGGCGCGGGCCACCAGCCATGCGGCTTTCAGGTCGACGGAAAACACATCCTCCCACTCCACCTCGGTCATCTTGACCGGATCGGCGTAAGAGTTTTTGCCCGCGTTGTTCACAAGGCCCGTCACAGGGCCAAACTGGGCAACGGCCTGTGCAACGGCGCGCGCTATATCAGCGGCATTGGTCACATCTGCCGCCAAAGACAGCCCGTTCGCCCCAAGGGTTGGCCCTGCGATGATGTCGAGAGAGGTGACATTTGCGCCCTCCCCCAGCGCCTTTTGCACGGTGGCCGCGCCAATGCCGCGACTGCCGCCTGTGACCAGCACATGGTGCCCTGACAGCCGCCCCATCACCAATCTGCCACAGCGCCGTCGTGGTGGTACCACTGCACGGGGTTCACGTCTTGATAGGGGTGCTTGGCGGCTTCGTCAAAGTTGATCTCGATCCCGATGCCCGGCGCTTGGCTGGGTTCGACATAGCCGCCGATGATGGGTGTAACCCCCGACACAATCGCATCGCGCCACGGCACGTCTGATCGCATCACCTCTTGGATCAGGAAGTTGGGGGTGGCAAAGCCAAGGTGGATGTTGACCATCGTGGCAATCGGCCCCAGCGGGTTGTGCGGGGCCATTGACACGCCGAACGTTTCGCACAGGGCGGCAATGCGCCGCACTTCGGTCAACCCACCAGCATGGCACACATCGGGCTGGGCGATGGCGATGGCGCCTGATTGCAGCAGCGGCAAGAACTCGCGCCGGTGGCACAGGCGTTCCCCTGCCGCGATGGGAATATGGGTGGAACGGGCGACGCGGGCTGTGCCTTCGTGGTCTTCGGGCTGGCAAGGCTCTTCGATGAACCACGGGCGATAAGGGGCCAGAACATCGCAGTATTGAATGGCCATGGCGGCGGTGGTGCGGCCATGCAGGTCGACCATGATGTCCATATCAGGCCCAGCACCTTCGCGGGCTGCTGCCATCAAGGCATCGGCTTGCTTGAGGGCAGCCAGCCCATCCAGCGGGGCTGTTTTTCCCACGGCAAGGATTTTCACCGCCGAGAAGCCATCGGCCTTGGACCGCGCGGCCTTTTCGGCAAAAGAGTCGACTTGGGCAGAATCGTAGACCGAGTTGCTATCGCCCCCGCCCAAATGGTCATACATCCGCAAGCGCGATCGGCATTGCCCGCCCAAAAGCTGCCAAAGAGGAATGTCCAGATCTTTCGCCTTAAGATCATGCAGCGCTTGGTCAATG
>Ga0209550_10000490_pt1 | contig 37331 bp, 29 predicted proteins | sample LauGreSuBDMM15SN_2_FD_187567 | JGI IMG/M metagenome (GOLD analysis project Ga0209550, IMG submission 187567) | Freshwater lake microbial communities from Lake Michigan, USA - Su13.BD.MM15.SN (SPAdes) (version 5) | ecosystem: Environmental > Aquatic > Freshwater > Lake | place: Lake Michigan... | reverse complement strand
AAAAGGACTTGCCGATGAACTTGTTACACCTCCTTGATTTATTATAGTATAGTTATTTGGACTACTGTCAACTAAAAAACTGCCAATTTCTTCTGCTAATAATAATTGAGTTCCACTGATTAATGTAAGTGGTTGGGTTGGAACTATAAAAGTACCAGTATATACCGCATTCAATGTATATCGGAAGTTTGTAATATACCCGACCATCTTGGATTCTCCGTTGTAAAAGGCGCCAATTTTTAATGCGGTAGTCGTTGTTCCTGAAAAAGAAAATGTTGCTATATTTTTTCCATTTAAATAATATGTCCAATTAGAAGAACCATTTCTAACCAGTGCTATATGATACCATGTATTCATGGAAAGAGGAACATTATTTGGATTATAAAAATACTGAAAGCTTGTGGTAATATTTAAGTAATTATTTATAATATTCACATTAATTCCATCTTGATTCTCCATAGTATTGGCTACCCTCGTGTCCAACATACCATATAACTGATTTGCGTTAGCTTGTGTATAAACAAACCACCATTCATACGTTATGGATGATGACGCGGGTGCCGAATTTAATGTAGTTGAAATATAGTTTCCACCAGAAAACTGAATACTACCAGAATCAATTACTAAACTTCTTGCATTATCTTCTACTAATCCGTTCCAGTAGTTAATACCGCATCGGATTCTTCCACTAGATGAATTTGGTATAACTACACTTTGGTATTTTCCAGTAGCTGACATACAAATACCTGGGTAGCATTGCACTGATGTACCTGAACCGGAAAAATCACTATTTAGAGTCCAGCTATATCCATAATCAAATGATATATACACTTTTCCGTCAACGGTTATTGCAGTTTGACATATTCCCGTTTTTGACATTGCAACGGATTGCCAATTTTGGTCGTCGCTTGAACTAACTGTCCAATTATTACCATAATCAAATGACCTATATATTTTCCCAGGACTTCCTGAACCAACAATGGTTTGATATTTTCCATTTGAAGATATTGCTACTCCCTTCCAATAAATACCAGTTGGATTTGAGGAAGGAGGGTTCCAGCTGCCCCCGTAATTACTGGAACGATATATTGTGCCTTGGTTTGAAACAATTGTTTGATATTCTCCAGTAGAAGATATTGCACATGCATTCCAAGTTCTACCAGTTATAATTGTGTTATTATATTTCCAAGTATTACCATAATCAGAAGACCTGTATAATCTTTCATTATATATACTAGCAATTTGATATTGTCCGGATGAAGACATTGCGCATCCATACCAATTATTCGCTGGAGCAGAACTATTTTGTGTCCATGTAACCCCATAATCGCTAGATGTATATATATAGCTTGATGCACCACTTTTTACAGCTGTCTGGTATTTACCATTAGAAGATACGGCACATACAAACCACGTTCCAGATGAAGCTGAAGTATTTTGTGTCCATGAAACCCCATAATCGGATGAATTATATATACCCACCCCAAATAAACATGCAGTCTGGTATTGTCCGCTAGATGACATAGCTATAGAGGTCCAGTCAGTGGATGCTGGAACAGAACTAATCGTTGTAAATGATGTTGTATATTGAATTGGGTATGGTCCACTACCTTGCGCACCAGTTGACCCAATTGGTCCAGTAGGTCCATTCGGTCCAGTTGGTCCAGTAGGTCCTGTGCTTCCAATCACGCCATTTATTCCAGACAACCCTTGGGGGCCAGTATATCCAGTAGCCCCCAAAATCCCGATTGAACCGGTCGGACCACTTGGTCCAGTGTATCCAGTAGCACCAGTATAACCAGTTGAACCGGTCGGACCACTTGGTCCAGTGTATCCAGTAGTACCAGTATAACCGGTTGACCCGGTCGGACCACTTGGTCCAGTGTATCCAGTAGGCCCAGTATATCCAGACGCACCTGTCGCGCCAGTAGGTCCGGTATATCCAGTAGGCCCAGTGTATCCAGTAGGACCACTTGATCCAGTGTATCCAGTAGGACCACTTGATCCAGTGTATCCAGTAGGACCAGTTGCACCGGTGTATCCAGTCGGTCCAGTGTATCCAGTCGGTCCTGACTCACCAGTATATCCGGTCGGTCCTGACGCACCAGTGTATCCAGTCGGTCCAGTGTATCCAGTCGGTCCAGCGTATCCAGTCGGTCCAGTGTATCCAGTCGGTCCTGATGCGCCAGTATATCCAGTATATCCAGTAGGTCCACTAGAGCCAGATGCCCCTGTATATCCCGTAGGTCCAGTATATCCAGTATATCCAGTATATCCAGTATATCCAGTTTGCCCCGTTGGTCCGTGAGTTGGGTCATTCGACAAAGCAGTTATTTTCGCGTGCACAAATGCATTTGTCGCAACATATTGGGAATTATCTGCTAAAATCTGCGTGTTTGCCAGTATATTCCCACTCCCATCGCGCAATACAATTGTATTTGCAATGGCAGAGGTAGTTGCAGTGGTTGCACTATTGGCTATTTTACCTACCGTAGAAATTGTTGCTAGTTTAGTATCTACGATATCCGCATTTCCGCTGATATCTGTATTTACTAATAATCTTGATGCTAAAACACCTTCTGCATTGCATATGACACCGGAAGTAGTCGTATCAAGATTGAGTTCTGTATGATCATTTATGCCTAAGTTTCCATTTATTGAAGTAAGTTTAGCAAACCCTGGCATTCTATATAGATAATAGATAGTTTTAATTTTTCTATATTTTTATTATAGCTAAATATAATAAAAATAAGTTATAGCTAAATATAATAAAAATAAGTTATACTCATATTTTGTCAAGTATTTATCTTTTTTTATAAATAATAGTAAATACAAATATACACAATCCATTTATTACATAGAGGAGATAGCGAGAACACTTCCGGTCGTTCCGATCTCCGGCGTTCTCGCTATATTCATAAATTACTTACTTTATCCTTCGATGATAAATCATCTCCGGATAAATCTCGAACACTTCCGGTCGTTCCGACCTCCGGCGTTCTCGCTATAACATGTTTATATTATCTTCTATAATACCATTCAATAGATTAACGCCATAATTTATTCTTCCGTCGGATACGGTTGCTGTGTGATATTTCCCCGAATACGAAATAGCAATACATGTTGGCGAGCCCGTTAAAATATTATTTACGGTCCATATATTCCCATAATTAAATGATATATATACAATCCCGTCATTTGTTAATGCGACTTGATAAATACCAGATTTAGACATGGCAATCGATTTCCAATTTCTAACCTCACTTGAAGAAACTACGGACCAGTTATTACCATAATTCGATGATATATATATTTGCCCTACCAGTCCAGCAGTAGTTTGATATTGACCGCTATATGACATAGCTATTCCAGAAGCAGTTGGTATACCTCCATTATTTGAAGCGAGCGACCAAGTAGCCCCATAATCAGTTGACCTACGTATTGTTCCATTATTTGCAACAATGGTTTGATATTGGCCTGTCCCAGATATCGCGGCAGATTTCCAAGATGTGTTTTCAATTGTGCTAATAAGTGTCCATGTTGAACCATAATTGGTTGACGTATATCCCCTACCCCCATCAATTAACGCAATTTGGTATTGTCCGGTAGAAGACATTGCACAAGTGCTCCAGTTTGATGATGGCACAGAGCGTTGAGACCAACTATTCCCATTATTAGAAGACGTATATATATATCCATTTGATACACATGCAGTTTGATATAGTCCTTCATTTTGCAGTAAACTATCTGTAGACATTGCAATTGCTTTCCAATCTAAAGACAAAGCGTTTGTATTTATCGCCCACGTAATACCATAATCAATTGAGTAATATATATAACCATTTACACCATTTTTAGTAGCCGTTTGAAATTGGCCGGTAGAAGTCATTGATGCGGATGACCAAGTTGTAATAGGGGATGAAGTGCTTAATGTAAATTGCGTTTTATATGATATTGGATAGTCAACCCCTCCATTGGGTCCAGTATATCCAACCGGTCCAGTTGCACCAGTATACCCAATCGGTCCAGTCGCCCCCGTTACACCTAAAATCCCATTATTTCCACTAGGTCCTGTGATTCCAGTTGCGCCAGTAGGACCAGTTGCGCCAGTCGGACCTATGTATCCAGTAGGACCAGTTGCGCCAGTCGGACCTATGTATCCAGTAGGTCCACTTGCTCCTGTATATCCACTTGGCCCACTTGCACCGGTATATCCACTTGACCCACTGGCTCCACTATATCCCATGGGTCCACTAGTTCCAGTATAGCCGGTTTCTCCAGTATATCCAGTTGAACCGGTATATCCGATTTCACCCGTTGCGCCAATTGGTCCAGTATACCCGGTCGAACCGGTCGACCCAGTTTGACTACTGGGTCCAGTATATCCACTTGGACCGGACATACCACTAGTTCCGGTTGCTCCAGTATATCCAGTGAGACCGGTTTGTCCAGTTGCTCCTATGTCTCCACTAGGTCCTCTGTAGCCGGTTGCTCCAGTATATCCAGTGGGACCGGTTTGTCCAGTGGGTCCAGTAGGTCCAGTAGGTCCAGTAGGTCCAGTATATCCGGTATATCCAGTGGGTCCAGTATATCCGGTATATCCAGTGGGTCCAGTATATCCAGTGGGTCCAGTATATCCAGTGGTACCGGTTCGTCCGGTGGGTCCGTAAATTGGGTCATAAAATATAGCAGTGGTTAACTCTTGCACAAATGCCGTTGTTGCGACGCGCGCAGAATTATCTGCTACACTCTGCGTGTTTGCCAGTATATTCCCACTCCCATCGCGCAATACAATTGTATTTGCAATGGCAGAGGTAGTTGCCGTGGTTGCACTATTGGCTATTTTACCTACCGTAGAAATTGTTGCTAGTTTAGTATCTACGATATCCGCATTTCCGCTGATATCGGCGTTTACTAGTAGTCTGGAAGATAAAACGCCATATGCATTGCATATGACACCAGACGCGGTAGTATCAATAATAATTTCCGTGTTATCATTTATGCCTAAATTTCCATTTATTGAAGTAAGTTTAGAAAACCCTGACATTCTATATAGATAATAGATAGTTTTAATTTTTCTATATTTTTATTATAGCTAAATATAATAAAAATCAAGTATACAAAAATTGAATTTTAGAAATGTTATAATAATGCGATCCTTATATATTTTTGTATTATATGTTGTTTATAATAAAGAAAATCTATAGCAATAAAATATGTATATAGTCGAACATTATGCAAATGACAATATATGTTTTCTAGAATCGATTATATTATACAATCACCGGTGTCCCCCAATATTTAAAATCCTTGTGAAACTACAGTAGCCGCGTCTTCGATTAATGCATTAAATATATTTACACCATATGCAAAGTTTCCTCGTCCTGAAATTATATGATATTTTCCAGAATAAGACATAACAAAATCTTCAGGGTCAAATGTTCCACCGGAATTAGCAAGGTTCCAACTATTACCATAATCAAATGATACAATTGCCATATTACTACTTGATAGAGCCGCCTGATACATACCGGTGCTTGACATCGCTACTCTTCTCCAGTAAACTTGTCCTGATGACAAAGATGCTGACCAGGTATTTCCATAATCTGACGATATATATATATATCCACCATATTTTGATATAGTTTGGTATTGTCCATTTCTCGACATTGCTATTGATGTACAGTTTGTTATACCTCCATTATTTGAAGCTAGATTCCATGTAGACCCATAATCAGTTGATATGCGTATAGCACCTTCTTGGTCTGATACAATAGTTTGATATTTTCCATTAGATGAAACTGCACATGAAGTCCAATTGTAGCTAGATTCACTTGAGGTAATAATATTCCATGTAACACCATAATCAGTTGAGTTATAAGGCTGTACCCGACCAGCTGTTGCAACTTGGTATTGTCCGTCAGATGATATTGCAATAGACTGCCAACCCTTATGTTCTGCCCGTTGGGTCCAAGTATTACCATAATCGGATGAAGCATATATTAAATACTGGCTATTTATATTCACAACACCTGATAGGTATTTCCCATTTGCAGACATGGCTATTTTACTCCAACTAGTTGTAGGAGAAGAATTATTTTGAACCCATGTATTTCCATAATCGGATGACATATATAAATATCCACTACTGGATGCTGATTGATATTTTCCATTATAAGATATTGCAACATTATTCGCAACTGTTAACGAATTAGTTATAAAAGTAATTGTATATTGAATTGGATATGAACCAACCGGACCAACCACACCTATATCCCCTATCCTCCCCATAACAGTCAATCCCGTGCATCCGATTGGACCTACCGGACCGGTAGAACCTGACGCCCCATCAATTCCACGAGGTCCAATATATCCAGTAGGACCCTGTGCACCAGTATATCCAGTAGGACCCTGTGCACCAGTATATCCAGTAGGACCACTTGCACCGGTGCATCCACCCGGACCACTTTCACCGGTATATCCACTCGGACCACTTGCACCGGTATATCCACTCGGACCACTTGCACCGGTATATCCACTTGGACCACTTGCACCGGTATATCCGATTGGACCAGTGCATCCGGTATATCCACTAGGTCCAGTATATCCAGTAGGCCCTGTTGCCCCAGTATATCCAGTAGGCCCTGTTGCCCCAGTATATCCAGTTGGTCCGGTTGCCCCAGTATATCCCGTAGCACCCGTCGCGCCAGTAGGTCCCGTCGCGCCAGTAGGTCCCGTCGCGCCAGTAGACCCAGTGTATCCACTAGGACCAATGTATCCAGTTGGGGCCGTAGCGCCAGTAGCTCCGGTATATCCAAGACCCCCCAGATCACCAGTAGCCCCGGTATATCCAGTTGCACCCGTTGCACCAGTTTTTCCGGTATATCCAGTTGCACCCGTTGCACCAGTTTTTCCGGTATATCCAGTATATCCAGTCGGTCCAGTGTATCCATTTACTACACCATCAAATAGTGAAATTAAGTTCGTTTGCACATACGCCGTTGTAGCGACATGACTGGAATTATCCGCTGAACTCAGAATGGGCGCCAGTATATTCCCACTCCCATCGCGCAATACAATTGTATTTGCAATGGCAGAGGTAGTTGCCGTGGTTGCACTATTGGCCACTTTTCCAACCGTAGAAATTGTTGCTAGTTTTGTATCTACGATATCCGCATTTCCGCTGATATCGGCGTTTACTAGTAGTCTGGATAGAAGCGACCGGTGGGAAACGGTTCCGTCTGCATTGCATATGACACCGGAAGTAGTCGTATCAATATTTAGGTCGGTGATATCATTTATGCCTAAATTTCCATTAATTGAAGTAAGTTTAGCAAACTCTGACATTCTATATAGATAATAGATACTTTTAATTCTTCCATATTTTTATTATCCATAAATAAAAATACGTATTTTACCTATGTAAAATCATAGTATAAATGCATATTTTTTCCTAAATAATAATATATTTATAATGGACATCGACCCAGATAATAAGACCCAAAATGAAAATATCTCTTTCTCTTGCGAAGATATCCCATCGCAAGATAACATGAGCTCTCTCGATAAGCTCACCCTAGAATTACTAATTAATAAATCGCAATATAAAAAATATATACAACAAACCGACCCAATGAAACATAACGAAACCCAACTATATTTAGGTAAAATAAGAAAATATCAAAACAAGATAGAACATATTTTTTTATCCTTATTGGAGAACCCTGAAATGCAAATAACCACCGATATCAATAAAGATTTCTCCCATTTTGTAAAAACATGTATTCAATATTTTGAATTGAATGCATCCGACCATACCTATAATCAAGAAGACGATGATATCCTATTCAATGAAAATGCAATGGGAGCCGTCAACCATTCAAGTGGGGTTCATCCCGGAAATATGTTATATTCTTTCATCCGGAGAAACGACCGATGAGTTTCTCCTGAGAAACTTCCAATTCCTACGATATTACATCGCGATGTGCTCGTCCCGCTCTCCGGAATTGCCACTATGTGGGGCAATAAAATAAAGAAAACATGATTACATATATAACACATTTCCCCCCGTTCTCACGATTGTTTGCATCGAATCCGGTTTATTTTCATACATATGTGCTGGATATAGACTATGATAATGATTTATTTCCGAATGCCATAATGATTTATATACACCGTCTATCGACGATACCAAAAACTCAGGCGTGTTGTAATATGTATCCGCTATTTTTGGCAAATTCTTAATATGACTAGACTTCGACCACCAGAAATTACCCGAATAATGTAGTGGTGCACCTCGCTCTTGCAAATTGCATCCCACCGCGCTGGCGCCACGGGTCAATTCCTCTATACATATGTTGTGTTTATACACATTAAAATACATCATATATTCACACCAGTCAATTACATTGTGCTCCGTACACGGATCTTTCCAATGTTTAACTCCTTTTGAATGTAAATAGAGTGCGTAAAACTCCTCCGTTTGGGCATCGTCAATCATTTGATTTAACCCATGGCGTTCATATAGCGACATATCTTCCGAATGAAACCGGATTTTTATTTTCGCGTCTTTAAACAAGTTATCGGCTAAATTATTCAAAGAACCTAAAACGGTTATACGTATTTCATCTATCGCATCATACAACCCACTATTTCTCAATTTGAATAGCATTCGGGACATAATAACCCGCCAGTTCGCAATACAACATACATGATAATATAAATAGATAGGTAGCCCGGGTTGCTTGGTATATCCCGCCGACGGCATATATTTCTTCAAATAAATATCATACATAGGTGGCAAATATGTATTTTGAGAAGTCTGAATATTCGTCATATTTACATAACTCCGACCAAATAAATCCACTCCCGCGCTCAATCTTTCTGATATGGCGTTTTCATCTGTAAACTCCGGACTATTGTATTCTTGGTGTGAAAACTCGCGTAATTTATTTTTAATATATGCAGTATCGCCGAAATAGCTCAAATGCCAGCCACCGTTTTCTAATAAGGGCAGATTCCCCTGTCGTATTTCTTCCGGTGTTTTTTGCAATATATATTTATAGCTCACGATTTTCGCTTTGGACCAAAACCACGTATTTTTACATGTCAAATTATAGTAATACATATCTTGTGCTAAAGAGAACCCATTGTATGCAACCAATCTGCCGTCGCGAAACTCAACCAATCGTTGGGGGTCAATAATCTCGTCCACATCCGATATAATAACTAAATCATTGTCGGATAACCCCAGCATTTCTGTTGCCAATCCTTCCTTTATTTTATTGCGTTGTTCGTTTTCATTTACCCATTGTTCATTGTTGTTATAGTTTATGTCGGGGGCTTTGAACGGTAGGTCGACTACCATATGAATTATTTTGTCGCGAAAACGCTGATACAGATGTTCGTTCTCCATATAAAACAACGGTTTCGGATTTCCCGCGTGGGTTATTCTAGCCTCCACCAAAATGAAATAATCGACATAATCATATAATGCATTCAATCTGTAATATAACATATCCAATTCATTATAGAATGTAAAACAGTCGACGATTTTCATATATCCCTAAAGAATACTATTAGTCATATACACTATTTATGTTTGTTTGCACGGAATATATTTTTGGACTCCCGCAATTTTGGCGCGCAAATACTCGCGCTGAAACTCCGGGGAAAATACCCGGCGAGTAAATTCCAGTGCCCCCTGTGCGATTTTTTTAGCCGCATTATCGTTCTCCACAACCCATTCTATTTTTTCGACTAAATCGCTCAAATCATGTGAAATAGGAATATAATTGACGTATGGCTCCAAAAACTCGGAGAACCAGCAATATGCATTGGAAAGTAGCAGAGGAACCGCCCCGGTTGCGAAGCCCCACATATGGTTGGACGCAATGACATTTCCATCCACTATGAAATATATTTTCTGGTTTGTCATAGACATATGATGTATGTGTTCTCCAAATAGTTCTTCTGGTATATCCTTATTCTCGCTCCACCATCGGCCCAATCGGACGTTTGTGTTTGGATTATACTTATATATCTCTTTTGCAAACCGGATTCGGAGAGATTCGCCCTCCCCTATACCAGAACAACCTCCCCTCCATATCAATTCTCCGGTTCTATGTTCCCAGGGGGCGAGTTTGTCTTGAGGAAACCAATATTCTACACCGTGTTCGAAAAAGTCGTCATGTAATGGTATAAAAATATACTTAATGTCAGGTTCTCTATATTCTAATAAAGATAATACACCAACATAGAGAACCTTGTTGTGTTCTTTTGCATATTGCACAAACGGTTCTATATCTGTTTCCCAATATAAATTGTGATAGTTCTCATTGTATGCATTATTACGGACAACATTCCCATCGCTCCGCGGAATAATGAATAGAGAATGGGGTGGTAAAATGGATTGTATATATCGGATAATCGGACCGGTTTTATTGGCAGAGGAACAAAACCCCCGCCATACAAAATCATTATCTATATCATTTAGGAGAACCCCATCCTCAAAAGCAAGAACATTCGATTTATACATACAATATACATATAGTTATAACTACCTTTATATTTTGTTTATGATAATAAAAAATTGAATATATAGTTTATTATTATTATTATAATATACCCCCGCATTATTATTATGTCCAAATCAATCCAGATATTTTGCCCAGATGATATCGTCGCCGGGTATTTAATCACAAAAGAGCAACGGCTTAGCGTGCACGGGAGAGTAGCCGGCGGTAGTGGTTCCATGAAACCGGAAAACTACCAGCGCGATAAAATAGAGCAAGGAACCCAAACTGCATGCGATACAACCATTGTTCGTATCAATAAACGGACCTCGGAAATGCGCGAAATTGCCCATCCAATGAAATACGTAGATGGATTTGATTATACGGAGAACTTTGACGGAATGCAACAATTTGGCGAAAACATGGTGTGGATAAATCTGAAGTCTGTCGTTGGAAAAGGCGGTTCTCAAACACGAACTCTACGCGACGAATGCTATCCATTTATAGAAGCTCAATTGCGGTTTCTCTTGAAAACGCCGACCACCACATATTTCTTTGCAAATATATTCGACGGAGACGAAGCCGCTATTCGCATGCTAATGTTCCAATATCTATTAGATTTACCCGAGTTCTCTACCGTAAAAAAATACGTATACGTCGGCGATTTGAAAAAATATTTCGAATGGGTTAAAATGGAGGTGCTTGCAAATATAGCGAGAACGCAGGAGGTCGGAACGACCGAAAGTGTTCGAGATTTATCCGGAGATGGTTTATCATCGAAGGATAAAGATACTAGTTGCGATAAATATGCATAACTAAATGACTAACGATTGTATAGGCCAATTCAAATGGTATTCGTTTTCGTGCGTATTCTTTCGATTCTCTATATTGAGGGAGAAATAAACTCCATGTTTCTGCTCGTTTTTGTTCTATAAGTGTATTGAAATCCGCACAGATTTGGACTTGTTCGGCGGCCGATAAAACCCGACCTTGGATGCGCAATGTTGCGTATGACCGACTGCAATCTTTGGCAGGATATATATACCCTTCTTTGTATTCTAAACACAGATTACTGCCCGTTTTCCCACTATCGAGTGCGCATAATGTCATATATGTTTGTTGTTCTCCTTCTTGTAATGGACTTCCGTCTACATGTCGGCGGATTTTAATATTGTCCAGGACGGGCAAATTGTATATATCTCCCCCAATAATCCAATTATGGACTGCACTCATGGTAAATACGCGGGTGTTTCCCGATGGCATAGAAATCCATTCTACTTGCTGTTCTACTAATGGGCCGGGTGCGCCCCCCGGCCCCGGGCCGGAGGCCTTTTCAAATGCAAATGCGACTACTGTCGTCGATGTATCTGGAAACACCGTTTCTTCGAAATATTTTACCTTTAGCAATTTATATTTTGTCATAAACTCATGCCGACAACGAACATCTATATCTCTGGGCGATAGGAAAAACCCCGCCGGAATAATAAGTATACCCCCGGCGCACGGCGCCGGCTGTTGTGTTATAGATGTAATGAAACATTTGTATAAGTCATTCGTATTGTATTTGTCGAAGATTTCTTTGGTTGCACATTTGTTTCGGGCCAGATATGGCGGGTTTGTCAATATCCACGCGTCCATATAATCCGGCGGGGACATGAGAGTATCTCTCGTTATAATTCCCTCTTTTTTTGGGTCAATATCATAAGCTTCGATGGTAATATTATTATCCGATAATATTCCAGATAATTTCATCCATTCAAGAAGTTCTCCCGTTCCGGCAAATGGTTCTATTATCCTTCGATGATAAACCATATCCGGATAATGAATATCTGACGGCGTTTCACCTGGGTTTTCCGAAAATGGGGGACGCGGTAGTCCATCCAAAATATAGGAATGATTTACGGTATAAAATTGGCCCCGGGTTTTTTTGGTATTTAATGCGTTCATTACTAAGATATATGATTATTATTATATTATTTTTGGTATAATAACAATCAATTTTGTATTCTCGCATAATAATTACAAAATATAACACTGAATCTACGTATAATATTGAGACACATATATCAATATGCATATTTTCCAGAAGTTATCACTAATCATTTTTTCAAAATGGTATAAAATCTAAAGAGTATATTATTTAGGAAGAATGACTACGACAGAACCACATTTTATTGAACCCTTATTAAAACCAGACGATAATCGCTTTGTTATGTTTCCAATTCAACACCAAGACATATGGAAAATGTATAAAAAACAGATGGATTGTTTTTGGCGCGCCGAAGAAATCAATTTAGCGCAAGATTTAGGCGATTGGGCAACTCTATCGGCAGATGAAAAACATTTTATTAGTATGGTATTGGCGTTTTTTGCCGCGTCTGACGGATTGGTTTTAGAGAACTTGGCGTCCCGATTCATGAATGATGTGCAAGTGTCGGAAGCCAGGGCATTTTATGGGTTTCAAATTGCTATGGAAAACGTGCATTCGGAAACATACTCCTTGTTGATTGATACGTATATTCGCGATGCCGGAGAAAAAACCAAACTATTCAATGCTATAGAAAATTATCCATGTATTGCTAAAAAAGCGAACTGGGCGAAAAAATGGATAGGTGATAATCGCAGTTCATTTGCATCCCGTTTGGTTGCGTTTGCCGCTATAGAAGGTATATTCTTTTCGTCGTCATTCGCATCCATTTATTGGATAAAAAAACGGGGGTTAATGCCGGGGTTGACATTTTCGAATGAATTGATTTCCCGCGATGAAGCATTACATACCGAGTTCGCCGTATTGTTATATAATAAATTGGTGAAAAAACTGAATAAAAAACGCATATATGAAATTATTCAAGAAGCCGTGGAAATCGAAAAGGAGTTTATAACCGAGGCCATTCCGTGCCGCATGATAGGTATGAACGCCAGTTTAATGACACAATATATCGAGTTTGTCGCGGACAGGTTGATTGTCCAATTGGGCTACGATAAAATCTATAACACGAGCAATCCATTTGATTTTATGGAATTGATTAGTATTGAATCGAAAGTCAATTTTTTCGAACGCACCAATGCAGAATATGCTTTAGCCAATAAATCCATCGACAAAAATATATTCGAATTAATTGCCGAGTTTTAATTATTCGCATGATTATATTGATAATACCTATAGAATGCGTTATATATATTTATTTGTTTTTATTAATAAATATATACAAATGAGAACCGCCTATTTACTAACAACGAACCCACAATCCACAAGAGCTGTTTTTTCAAAAAAAGTATTAGAAAACATAGGATTTAATGTTATTGTTTTTAATGCTATTTTACACAGAGACAAGGTATTATCTAATAAAATAAGCATGATGCACATATATAGTATGATACTAAATAGCCAAGAGGAATGGGCTTATGTATTTGAAGATGATATAAATACAGTAGAACCCATTCATATAGATGAAATTATTGAATATGAAAAAATATCACAAATGTTTTTCTATTTAGGATGTTGTGTTATACCATATATGGATACAATACAATACTCTGGATATGCAATAAACTCGAATCCCGTTATGCAAATAAGCGGGGGTGTTCGGGGATTACATGCCATAGGTATTCATCGAAATGGTGCGATGAAATTATTAGAGTTTGCTACGAACCATGAAAATCGATATATGGATTGTATTTTGGAAGATTTTTCCAAGATATATCCCGCCAACATTGTGCGATATGATTTATGCAGTCCACAAATCGCCGGACATCGCGGAGTTTTATTTCAAGATAGGCAACAATTTCCTAGCACGATATAATATTGCAGGGATTCCTGAAAATTGAAATACTTTTTTTATATTTAGTATATGACAATTCAAACAATATATTATTACTTACACACCGCTCTACGAAAACTGATACCCTAACCCAAAGTCTCCTTTACGCAAAAATGTCATCCGTCGGTTATATCTGTGTCATAGGCAATAAAAAGATGCCCGAAATCGTCAAGATTTGTTCGACCACCAATGAGCCATACACTCTATTAGCAGGATTGGATAAACAATCGGTTATTGTCATGAAAAAGAAGGTGGTGAACCCCGATGACCAAGTCCGGGTTCTCCGCAAAACGTTGGAACAATACCGTGTTCCCGAAAAAAATAAAATATTCCGTATTTCGGCGAAAGATATCCGCCCATTCTTCGATGTTATGGCAGAATCCAAATCTGTTCCACGCGGTGTCCGCCAAATGGACGATTGTTTCGTTGACGGTTCACTTATTCGCCATATGATTGATTTGAAACTCGTTAGTGGTGTATACGATAACTCTGTCTGGGTGGGTGTATACAATGCATCCCGTGGCGGTATTGTATACAATGACGAGTTATACAAGTCTATGAGTGGGTTTGCTGCGGCTCATTATGCAGCTAATCGCCCAGACCGAACCAGTGCGGTCAATGGCTGGAAAGAATGCGAATACCAAGTCGCCGGTGAATGGCGGTCGACCTTCAATATTAGCAAATAAAAATGTATATCCCGTAGTTGTATATGTATATGCCTTATTATATGTATGTTCTCTGTAATCTATTATTAAGTATGTAAAAAGGTTGCCACTTGGCTCACCTTTTTTATTTCCCCACCAAAATGTTCCAAATACATCATATATGCAGTGTAAATCTTATGTATTTTTAATCGGCGATAAAAATACATAGAAAATATAAAATACCCCAATAGTATAAATGAATCCTTTAGAAACAATTGGGGCTCCTACGCAAAAACGCCGCGGTCGTAAATCGAAAAAACAGACCGAAAAAGAGCTTCTAAATGAATATATAACCGATGTATCGGATTTGGACCATTCTAAATCTATCGGAAAACAACGCAAATTATACGAAAACATACAATATTTGTCTGCAAATGAAAAGACCGTATTCGAGAACCGGTTCACGAAACCGAAAAATAAACACCAAGAACAATATTTCGATACACTGAAAAACAAAGAGCGCAAAATCATTGTGGCCAGTGGTCCAGCCGGAACCGGAAAAACTCTTTTTGCAACCGAGTTTGGTGTAAAATATTTCTTATTGGGTGTATATGAAAAACTCATATTTACGCGCCCGTCAGTTTCTGTAGACGAAGAACTTGGATTTTTACCCGGGACATTGGAAGAAAAAATGGCTCCCTGGATGAGACCAATATACGACGTTCTCTATACATTTATATCTCCGAAAGAGGTCCAAGATTTGATGGACGAGAAAATAATCGAAATTGCCCCTTTAGGATTTATGCGTGGGAGAACATTCAAAAATGCGTGGATTGTTGCAGACGAAATGCAAAACTCGACCATATCACAGATGAAAATGTTATTGACGCGATTGGGTCATAATAGTAGATTAGTTATAACGGGTGATTTAGAACAAAATGATATAGCTGGAGAAAATGGCATGGATGATTTTTTGACAAAGTTTAAGGGGAGACGTTCATCCAGTATATCTAGTTTTGAGTTTGATAAAACAGATATACAACGAGAGGAGGTTGTAAAAGAAGTATTAGATATTTATAGCGGAGATATACCTACCAGTTATATTGAATACGACCACAAACTAGATACGAACTAATATAATTATTTAGGAAATAAGAATTGTTTATATGGTGTATTTTTCGAAAAACATTGTATAAAAGATAATATCCTTATATACTATATAACGCATATGAAGAAAACGTCATCATTGTCGATTAATAAAATCGTTAGTAAAACCGCGCAAAATGTCGCAAAAAAAATGTCGGGAAATCGTAGTTTTTTGTATAATAAATACTTATTATATATATCGTTTGTAGTCGCATTTATAAATATTTTATTGTGGATTTCTAGTGGCGATTATTTTCATGTTATAGTATTCATTTTAGTGGGTTATCTGACTTACCAATTTAGTAAAAATATGATGGTGGTATTGGTTATAGCGTTTGTTATTTCAAATATAGTAAAATCCGGGTCATCTATTGTATTGGAGGGTATGGAAGAAAAGAAGAAGACAGAAGGTATGGAAGAAGAGGGAGAAAAGAAGAAGACAGAAGGTATGGAAGAAGATGGTATGAAAAAAGAAGGTATGAACATGAAACAAGGTATGAAGAACAAGAAAGCCACTATGAACATGAAAGAAGGTGTGAAAAATAAACAAGGTATGAAGAACAATGATTCCTATGAATCATATGAAGGGTTAGAAGATGAAGAAGAATCCCAAGAAGGCATGGGCGTGGACACGCCATGTATGACCGATTTAGATTGTGCAAAAGGAGATGTATGTGATAAATCACGAATGGTTTGTAGTACTAAAAAAAAGTAATCATATATGAATAGATTGTGTTTAGGAATATATTTATGTATTTTATAAGAAAAACCAACATATGAGTTTCACATGATGTATAGTATAGTATAAAAAATCAATAAAAAATGCATATAATATATAAATAATGGAACATATAGTAGTATATGTAATCCCGGCAATAATTATATGCATTTTACTTTATGTGTTTATATTTAAACCATTATTATGGCCATTCAGTAGTAATTATATATCATCAGTTGACAATATACAAGAAGGATTTGGGTCGAATCTTGAAGATAAACCAACTCCAAGTAATAATAATGTAATAACAGATTATGAAAAATTGTATCCTGAAAATCTAACTCCATTAGAGAGTCAAAATGATGCAATAAATAGACTTTTATTTGGAGATGATAGTTATACAAATAATGATGTCAAAATAAACCAAATAAATATGAGCTCCGATACACCGATTATACTCAGAGATGGTAGGCGACTTAAACGACGCCTAAATAAAAATATAGAATCATTCAAAGAAGGTATACCTGGTCTTGACGCTATATCAAATGCTTTGAAAAAAATAAAAGAGGGATTTGAGTCTATACCAAGAAAGTTTACCGAATTGGGGGATAGTATAAAAAATGGGTTTTATAATTATTGGAATAAGACGAAACTTGAGTTTAATAAGGCAAATAATTATATAAACAGTGAATTAAGTAAAATATGGACCCAAATTAAAAATGCATTTATTTGGTTGGGGGGTGTAATAGAAAAGTTTTTTAAGGAACTTTGGCATTATATTAAGGAGTTCGGAATTAGTTTACTCCAATATTCAATCGACCTTGGAAAGTTTATGGGACGGGTGTTTATGAATATCGGCCGTGGGTTTTTATACATACCTAGCATATTTATGTGGCTATATAGTAATATTAAGTGCGGAATAAAGTTTATTGTGAACTTTCCGAAATGTTATAAATGGTATGCTTTAGAAGTTTTAGGATTAATTTTATACACCCCCATTGCGTTTTTTTACTGGTATTTTGAACGAACCGATATGGAAAAGACGATGTGGGAACATATCGAAGATATGGATTGCAAGTTTCATTCGTTTACTGGATATCATCTTATACATTATTCAACCGCTATAGTAGAAAAATGTTATACATGTTGTACGGACGATTTCCCCACATTAGATAAAATGGATTGGTCTTATAATATAAAATGGAGACCGGTGAGGTAATTACAATCTCGACAGGAATACCGCGACTCATTATTTACAATGCCATATAATTTATTATCGTAGGAGAATATATAATCTGTATGGCAAAAAAATGCATACCTGGTGTTATATGTATTGAAAATATGACACTATTTATTTTATTATTAATCGCCGGGTTAGTCGTATACATGATATATTCGCAACATAAATCGGCGTATTCCCGGCCAGAATCTCAAAAAATAGTTGTCTTACAACCAGCATTATCCACTATATCTACTAGGAGAACGGAATCATTAAACGACCCTTATTCTCCCCCTTTGAAAGAAGATGGGTATTATCATCCGCGAGACTCTTCCGATGTTCGCGGAATACCCGTAAATATAGAAACTCGAGGGAGTGGCATGACATATCAGCAGGTTGGTATATTGACCCCCGTAAATGGTGGCGGGGGAGAGGGGCTTATATTACCTTTAATGGGTAAAAAAGGTATGAATGGTCGAGATAAATGGCAATATTATACTATGGCAAATGGTATGAGCAATATTAGTAGTAAATTGCCAGTTAGTGTAGCTGGAAAAAGCTGTACTAGCGAATATGGTTGCACCGAAATACAAAATGGCGATACGGTATACGTAGAAGGTTATAAAACCACATTTTCGGCAACTATATATGAAAATGGCACATTCTCATATATTCCATATCTTTAGGAGAGTTTTGCAATACCATTGGGCACTATTCATCATCGTAGAATAAAAAATTATTCCAAAGTATTTGGTTGTTAAAATGTTTATATAGTATAATTATATACTAATGTCAGAAAACTCATTTGTTATTAACGACGACAATAATATTGATAATAATAAACAAATAATTACTGACTTTTATACAGCAATCATTTATCTAAATCAATTTAAAAAAACTCAATCAAACGGCGGGTATATACACATTTCATATTTCATGCCAAGCGGAACCATACGACCGAATGCAACATATATATCAAACACCGAGACGCGTCGTTATAAATGTATAAATATGTATATTTTTAAAAAATCCCACAAAATAATCATGGATTCGTCATTTGATGGAGAACTAGTAATTGAATTGATACCCACTACAAACTCACTCGATAAATTATTTCTTGTTTATTTATTAAAAAATAGCCGAATTGGAAACCCTACTGAATTGGATGAAATGATAAAAACATCAATATCGCCACCCGTTCATTTTGACGTTATGAACTTGACTTTAAATGATATCATTAAGAATAACAAAAAAAGAATAATGTATATGAGTGGAAATGATAGAGTTATTATTGACACCACCCCGATATCCGTAGCTGAAATGGACTTTTCCGGATACATTGAGATTTCACAACAATTATTTTCATTATATCCAGTAAATAAAGAATACACCATTATAAAACCGTCGAATCAAGAAGGGTTTACCGAAAACTTTGTAGAAGGAGAAATGACTACGGAAATATCAAACGCTATGGCCTCGATGGAATGTGTTCCTATCGATGTTAACGACGACAACCCTATGGACGATGCCGTTATCGGTTTTGTAAAGGGAAACGCTAACAAACAAACCGCAATAATGATGGTGATTATATTTTGTGTGTTATTTTTTGTTTCTATTGCTATATCGCCAATAATATTTAAAAACATGGTGGAAAAGAAAGTTACTACGCAGGTCGGAATAACCACAGCGGCTGTATTTATTCCGATGGTATTTCTTGTAATAGCTATAGTAATGATGACTAACAAGATTGACTTGCAAAAAATATCAGAACAGTATGGCGATGAAATCGCTAATAATATCAAAAAGTTTTCAGACCAGCAAACAATAATAGGTATATTTTTAATTGTATTTGTATTAATATCTTACTACACAATTAGCAATGATAGGTCAGTTCGTTCTAAAAGTGGTAGTATCGGTTACGATATAGATCTAAAATCTATGAACAAGTCATCTGAAGTAATTGCATGTATTACATCGGTTTTATTCGCCAACGATTCTAGTTATCATCGATTTAATGTTATGTCGTTTGTTGTCGGGTTTTGGATAGTATTTTTACTACTTATAAAATACATTAAACAACCGAATTCAAACGAAAAAGTAGTTCCGGAACCTGCACGAAAAAAATGGGAAAAAAATATACTTATATTAGGATTTATGGTTTTATTAATAGATTGTGTAATTACGTTTTCTATTACATGATAATATTACACTGATATTTGTATTACAGATAATCGTTAAATCCATATAGATAGCGAGAACACATGAGGTCGGAACGACCGGAACGACCGGAACGACCGAAAGTGTTCGAGATTTATCCGGAGATGGTTTATCGTCGAAGGATATAGTCGACCTCCAACGCTGATTTCTCTCTCCTGTATTCTTTTAGTATTTCGATGCACCATCTATTGGTTTACTAACAGGTTTAAATGTGGATTGGACTAAATCTACTGAATGTGTTTTATTAATAGGGGCTCGAGCTTCAATAACCTCTTCTTCTACTGTTTTTTCATTTGGTATTGGATTCATTTTCTGCAATGTCATATCTTTTGTCGCCTGTGATGGTTGATACTCCATAACAATACTTTTGGAATTGAATACAGTTTCACTACTTCTGCGAATGGTTTCATACACCACCAAAATATACAATATACCTAAAATAGGATTTGTATATACAAATAATACAACTGTCACAAGAAAGAAAAATACCATTGCCATAGGTGAATTGATATATGGTTTCATTGAACTCGGTATACCAATTGGGAGAACAACGTAAAGAACGAATAATACAAACAATATTATTTCTAGAATGGATATATTTTTCAAAGATTCAGGGGTCTTCATCTATACCATAGATTTATATATTTTTATATGTAAATGGTTAAAAAATTGAAAGCAACAACGCTAAATGTAATAAAGATAATTTCACTTATATATTAGTATATCTAGCCCAACACAATGAAATCAACACAAACACCATTTATTCGCCGTAAAATAGCTACTACATATGCTTCGAAAAAAAAACTTGCCAATGTTCCAAAAGACCCGGGGTTTATATTAACCGAAGAATACAAACTGCGGGTTTGCGAGAACTCCCATTTAGGAAAAAAAGGATATACTATTCCAAAAGAACAACTTCACCCAGACGACCTAGCATTTCTATATAAAGATTTATTTGTAAAACCGGAGGTTGGTGGGGGCAATTATGGTCCCGCTGTAGAAAATACAGCCTTCGCAGTATATAGAGAAAATGAAAAAAAAATATATTTACCGAGATTTTACGGCGAATCGCGATATGGATTACCCTCAAAATCCGAAATAGAACCCGGTGCCGATATACATCTAGAGTTCTCTAAATCTATCCGGGACTATCAGGAGAACATTATTGGCGTTTATACAACACATGTAGACAAGGCTATTGTTTCTGGAGCGACATTCTCTGGGGGCGGAGGTATTTTAGAAGTTCCTTGTGGAAGAGGGAAATGTTTAGGCAAAAATACGCCCATTTTAATGTATGACGGAACCATCAAAATGGTGCAAAATATAGAGGTTGGAGATATAATAATGGGGGACGATTCTACTCCTAGAAATGTATTGTCGTTGGCGCGCGGACGAGAAAAAATGTATAAAATACGCGACATTAGTTCTCCAAAGATAGATATTTCCTATACAGTAAATGCAAGCCACATTCTATGTGTAAGAGAACCCGAGTCAACCATAACGGCCGATATATCTATATCGGAATATTTAGCAACATTTCAAGAAAAAAAATGGAGGGGGTATCGCGTTCCAATATCGAATACCACGATTGCCCGTAAATCACGCATTGAACAATTGGTTCAAAAATATGGAAAGCATATACTCATTGACAACCCGGAATTGTATGACGAAACCGTGTTTATTGCTCGCGCATGCGGATATAAGGTTATGATATGCAATAACACAATGATATCTATATTCGAAAGCGATGATTTATCGTATGACATTGCCGTTTCCGAACAGCCAGTCGACGATTATTATGGATTTGAAATTGACGGAAATCGGCGTTTTGTTTTAGGCGATTTTACGGCGACGCATAATACCGTTATGGGATTAAAAATCATTTCTATTCTCCATAAAAAAACGCTTATATTGGTGCACAAAGAGTTCTTAATGAATCAATGGATAGAACGTATAGCCGAGTTTCTTCCCGGTGCAAGAGTCGGGAAAATACAGGCCCAAATTATGGATATAGAGAACAAGGATATTGTTATAGGGATGATACAGACACTTTATGACCGGGAATACCCGACCAATACGTTCTCTAGTTTTGGTCTCACAATCATTGACGAGGTTCATCGCATCGGTAGCGAACAATTCTCGAAAACATTGACGAAAATCATCACACCATATATGCTGGGTATTTCGGCGACGGTCGACCGCAAAGACAAACTGACGAAGGTGTTATATATGTTTATCGGCGATAAAATATACACGGAAACCCGCAAAGACGATGACCCGGTATGTGTGCGCGGAATTGTATATAGAACATCCGACCCGATATTCAATGAAACGGAAACGGATTGGAAAGGGAATCCTAAATATAGCACTATGATTACAAAATTGTCGGAGTATGGTCCGCGCAGTGATTTTATCGTTCGTATTATACGGGATTTGATTGCCGAAAACAGGGAGAACCAAATCATGATTTTGGCGCATAATCGGTCGCTTTTAACGTATCTACATGATGCTATCGCGTATCACAAAATAGCCGCGGTTGGATATTATGTGGGTGGTATGAAACAGACCGCGTTGCAGGAAACCGAGACAAAACAAGTTGTCCTAGCAACCTATGCTATGGCAGCGGAAGCATTAGATATAAAAACACTGTCCACATTGGTTATGGTTTCGCCTAAAACGGATATAGTTCAATCAGTGGGTCGCATTTTGCGCGTAAAACACGAGAACCCTATCATAGTAGATATAGTGGATACGCACGATATTTTCCAAAATCAATGGACCCAACGCAAACGATTTTATAAAAAATGCAATTACCGTATACGACAAATTGATAGCAACGCATATACCGGAATGTCAATGGATTGGCGGACGGATAAAACGTGGAAACGCGTATTTGAGCCATTCGAAAATAATGGTTCAAATAGTTGTGTTGCGGACAATACATTGGAAGACGACGAACCTGGTTCATCGTTGGGGATTGGGATTAAAACATGTCTCATAAAAGTTGACGAATTGTAAGTAGGTGGACATCGTCATATACATATATTATTTCACAAAATATTACCGATTATATCTAGTTTTACGAGAACGTCTGTTTTTTCTCGTCTTTTTTGACCGGCGTTTTTTCGATTTAGAAACGCGTTTTCCGCCATATTTCATTTCATATTTATATGTATTACCTGATATAGAACTAACATATGGCTGAGATAATATATTGGAGGGTGAATTGGTTGACATTGTTGCTGCTTGAATGACGGGCATAATATATATATAGAATATACATATTATCTTATGCGAAATGGTATTACCGGGGGGTGGGGCGATGGCGGGGGTTTCAATGTCGAATTTTCGCTTTATCCTGCGATGATAACTCATCTCCGGATAAACCTCAAACACCTGTGCTCGTTCCTCGCACTGTTCCTCGCACCGTTCCTCGCACTGTTCCGAGCTCCGGCGTTCTCGCTAAACCTTCGTTGGATAATGCGTCCGCGCGACAATTCAAATGTCGATATACATGAAAATAGTCAATTTTATCAAAATGTTTTTCCAGTTCTTTTGCGCGTTGATACATTTCTAACATGTTCTCGGACTTCACTTTATATCGCCCAGTCATCTGTCGAATTATCAATTCACTATCTCCCTTCACCGTCAAAGTGCGTATATTTTGTCGCACTGCCTCATTTAACCCCATAATAAGACCAGTATATTCTGCTATATTATTTGTTTCACGTTCTCCGACGTATATGGAGTTCGCCCATATTTCGGTATTATTCTCATATAAAACCGCCCCGGCCCCCGCAGGGCCCGGATTCCCTTTGCTACATCCATCAAACATCATGCAATATACGAGAACCCTGGGGCTATTCGCGATTATCTGCAGTGGAATATCAATTTCTCTCTGAACATGTGTCGGTGGGGGCAATGTATTATTCGCCAATTTTTCATAATATGCGGGGTCTTTCGCTTGAACTTTTGATAAACAACGAAAAAAACTGGTTAATTTTTGTTGACTCATTATATATATTTATAGTTTATTGATATGTATGACTAAATGACTGTGGGGAACTATATGTAATGGAACCCACTTTTTAAATCTTTTATGAAAAGAACATTCCATCGGTATCATTTTCTCCATCCATACGTATTTATCCAACTGTGTATTTTCAAAATCCTCTTCGTCGTCGCTTTCCTCAATATAATCTATATTTCGGTTTTCGCGGATATTCCTAAATAATCCATTCATAATCATACTCGTTTTATATGTCGGTATTCCAGCCAATCCGCAATATATCTGGGATTTATTCGCACCATACGCAAATAAATGATATATATCATATTGTATATCAGCCTTGACCAAAAAAACAGTATTATGATTATATTGAGGTTTAGTGAAATTGAACATGGGTATTCTACCGTAAAACATGGTGTCGATATCCGGAACTGCTACGATAGGTAATGTATTTTGTTGCGATTTTGGTTTGGCTGACATATTAATATAGGGAACTATTTGCGTTAAACTGCGATATTGAATATGATGTACTGTATAGCCACACATATCTGTCATTTGTTTATCTTGCGAATCCGTGTCATCTCCTGTATATTTCCATATGACAGGCAATCCGAATGAAAAATCGACAGATGTGTCAAATAATATTGATTTGGTGGAAAATAAAGTATCTATGGCTCCCAACTTTTCGCTAAATGTATGATGTTTTACAGAAATACCATTATGGTAAAATATATCCTCTATAATAAAGACTTTTTTACTCAATTCGTCATCTCCGGATAAAGTCCCATATAACACCGTTCCGAATGATAAGGAATCTGCAAACTCTATGAAAATCTCGGTTATATTTCCTATACGTTTATCGCGCGTAATTTCCATTAAGTAGCATACATTTCGGCGACCAGCAAATGTCGCCCATATATAGTATTTTTTACCCAATGGAATAGCTAAAGCTACATTATAGGGTTCGGAAACTTTCTTATGTGAAATGGTTTCATAGGAAAGTTCAAATGGCGGAAATCTAGATAATATGTCGGCGCGTCCGGATATTGGAACGGTCGTAGGAGAAGATTGTGGCTGGGAATCGAGTATATATTTTTGACTATTTATATGAATTGGAAGTTTCTCCGGAGAAACGACGGAGGAGTTTCGTAGGATGAAGGAGTTTTGTCGGATGAATGAACTTGATTGGTCCGTATTTTTATTCATACTAAACTATATACTAAATACTATTTATATCTTTTATATAAATATATTGTATGCTGACCCCCCTTATCACAATTCCGATATAGTTTTTTCCAAAAATTGCGATAAATCTTCCTCCATATTCGTGTGAGAAGCGTCTGTATTATTTTTGTTTTCTAATATCTCGGATATAATGGTATCGTATTTGTCGGTTTGTATTTTTACAACATCCTTTGTTTTACGTATGCTATATGTATTTTTTATATAGTCCCATGCATAATGAATGATAGCAACTGCGAAAATAGAAAGTATTACAGTCTGTATAAATCCCCACATAATTATATTTTATATATATTTCGTATTGTATACTGTTCGGCAAAAAACCTCCTAAATATTTACCAAAACCATATAAATAATTATTGCTATATATATTAAGTATTGTCTCATTATGCCATCTATTATTATTGTGGAAAAACCGGGAACTATTAAACAAGTTTCTATGAAAACATTTGTAGAAAATGAACTATATAAAAAAGCCGGATTGAAAACAATCGATGGATTTAAATGTTATACGAATTGGGGGGTTGAATATAATAAAATCCAATATACCATTTATTTATATGGTAAAACTACTGGACGAGCCACTTATGAAAATAAATACGAGTTTCCGCCACCAGTAGATAATGTGCTTTTTTTCGGAAATTGTATACTTATTGCTAAAAATGCCGAAGGAAACGTGATAGATTTATCGCAAACAATGTGGGAAAAAATATACGAAATATTATATGGCGGATTTGACGATGTTGGTAATAACGATAGTGATATAGAATGCGATACTGACGACGATGTAGGTCCGCGCACAAAAAATGGCTATATAAAGGATGGATTTGTTGTTGATGATGATGATGATGAACCCGATGATGATACTGACGATGATTATGAAGATATGTCTAGAAAAGAAATAAAAAAAAATGGAAATATGAAAGTAAAATCGGCGTTTGAGTTAAAGGACGTAGAAGAATATATATATTTAGATTGTTCAAGTGAACTTACGGAAGAATCATATTTATCATAATATAATAGCGAGAACGCGGGATGTCGGAACGACCGGAAGTGTTCGAGATTTATCCGGAGATGGGTTATCATCGAAGGTTATCGCGAGAACGCGGGCGCCCTCCTAATATCCGAAACATGAAAAAAATGAATATAAATATATCTTATTGTTATATTCATTATATACGTATTATATTCATAAATGATTTATTTTGTTATACCGAAAATGTCTCCAAACTTATATGTGTATATGAAATGCACGCCCGTGCAATCAAATGCAAACGAATACCATTCCGGAGATGATATGTCATTACCAGTTAATGGAATATCAAATAGCTTATCAAAATATTTAAATAATATCAAGGACCAAATTACAAACCGGTTAAATGTCTGGGAAATATATGAAAAATATACAAATCCATATGAATATATATATTCGAATATTCCTGCTAAAGCTAGAACGCCGGAGCTCGGAACAGTGCGAGGAACGAGCACAGGTGTTCGAGGTTTATCCGGAGATGAGTTATCATCGCAGGATAAAGAACAATGCGTATCTAAATATAATCCATTATCTCATTCTTATTTTAAAATGATTGAATTGATGGATTTATTTCACATAGAATCACCGAATAGACCGATTCAATCGTTCCATTCATATTCTATATCACCTAATCGAGAAACGACGGAGGAGTTTCGTATGGATAACGTTTCTTTATCCTTCGATGATAAATCATCTACGGATAAATCTCCAACACTTTCGGTCGTTCCGCCCTCCCGCGTTCTCGCTAATGCTAACGCCGAAGTATGTGGCTATATAGAGGCGATTATTTCGAAACGAAATAATAATATAGAGGATAAATATTACGGTATGGTTGAGAAACTATCATATAATAATAATATACGGAAAAAAATAGATTATTTTTTACATGAACATCCGAATATACATATATTGTCTGGGGATGATATTTCTCGGGTAAGTCCCCCTTCCACTTTTTCTATACGAAACTCATGCGCTCATTCTTCTCAATGTTCTCCGCTTCCAATTCCGGAGTTAGAAACGCGTTCCGAAAATGCCGATATATCCGACGAAGGCGTCTCATCTCCAGATAAATCTCGAACACTTCCGGTCGTTCCGACCTCCGGTGTTCTCGCTATATCCTGCGATGATAAACCATCTCCAGATAAATCTCGAACACTTCCGGTCGTTCCGACCTCCGGTGTTCTCGCTAACTCTGGATTATCTTTATTCACAATTGAAAATCTTCAGTATTGTAAAGAACAACATGGTTCTTCTATGGATATAATTACATTTGATAGCGATTATGAGTCCACATTATTACCGCTCTCCCATAACAACAATCACTATCAAGACCCAGTCATGTGTCGTATACTGTTTGCACAAATATGTTTTGCATTAACTATGCAATCTATAAATGGGTCATTTATATTAAAAATAGTAGACTGTTTTACAGAATCAACCATAGATATGATTGCATTATTATCGTCTTTTTATAAAAGAGTATATATAACGAAACCAAACACAAGCCGGTTATCATGTTCTGAAAAATATATGGTATGTAAGGGATTTTTATATCATGACGCTTCAATGTGGTATCCATATATATTAAAATCATTTATGGAAATGATGAGTATCCCGCCAAATATATATATTCACCGTTTTTTGTCGGGGAGGACGATTCCGTATTATTTTATTACAAAAATAGAAGATTATAATGCTATTTTTGGACAACAACAAATCGAACATATTCATTATACGATAAGCATTATGGATATAAAATTGTGTTCATGTGATAATTTTACATCGTCAAATAGCAAGAATATGACGGTTTGCAATTCTGACACTCTTATAAAATCTGAAAAAATAGAATCAATAATTACCGAAAATGTTAAAAAATGCGTATATTGGTGTATAAAACATAATATACCATATAACATTTCATTCGCACAAATATAGGAGAACACTAGATTTTGTATGGAAAATAAGCATACCATTTCTCATAATAATATTACGTTGCATGCGATAATTTTTTTGTTATACATTTTTTCAATTCTCCCGTGTTTTTATCAATGACGGGTGTAGGATTTATGGAAGTCCCGATTCGGTCTTTTTTCGTGTAAATTGTAGCGTTAGCTCCATATGCCAATGCGTTGGCAGTTTCGGCTCCGTATACGTTCGCCGTTTTAGAAGCATCATTGGTTATTTCTTCATATCGAGTCCTTGCTATATAATCGCTTGCGCTAACCCCACCTTGCGTCTTAAATCTATTATTACTTGGTTTTACAGTAGGATTTTGACAATCGGTCTGGAATACGGATTGGTATTTGAACATGTTTTGGTCAAATGTCTTGTTTCTGTCATATAAATATTGCGTGCTTGAGGTATAATAATTTGTTTTACGATTTGTTATATCATATTGCTTAATAGCAGCACCTCCACTTCTACATCTCCTTCTAGCATTCTCGGCTTGAGAAAAACAAATATTGGGTTTTTCCGATAATTGTATTGCAGTTCCCCTGTCATATGTACTCTTTGATATATTTATATCTATTGTATTATTTACAGCAATACATTCGTGATTTGAGTTGGTAGGAGATGATAGTAAATATCCATTCGGGCGTTCAAAATCTTGAATACTGGATGATACTCTAGAGTATCCGGTATTTATTTGTCTAGAGGCGATTTCTTTACGATATAATTTTAATGGAGTAGGTTTAAATATATTTATACTATCGCTAATATTTAGTTCATATGTGTTTTTTCGGATAGATGCAGTTATTTGATTCAATGTTTTTCCTTTCCATGAAATATATCGAATAGGGTTCAATTCCAATCTAGCTGTCATATCTTATAGTATATATTGATATAAGTTTTTTATAATTAGAATATATTCTAAATACTAACTATATAATGGGAGATATAAATGAAATTACAGAAATTGGTATTGAATGCGAATATTTAGCTAAATCATCAATGAATATACATATAGCGAGAACGCGGGAGGTCGGAACGACCGAAAGTGTTCGAGATTTATCCGGAGATGATTTATCATCGAAGGATAAAGAGGATTCTGTATACATAAATAATAATATTCCAAAGTTAGATAGTGGTGCGCTCCTGGTTGTGGAAAACCCGGTTCCCGAGGTTGTGGAAAATCCGGTTCCCGAGGTTGTGGAAAATCCGGTTCCCGAGGTTGTGGAAAACCCGGTTCCCGAGGTTGTGGAATCATATGAAGAACATATAACGACTTCATTTTCTCAAGATAATACTCCCCCGCCCGAAGTTCTCACAATTCCTAAAATAATTTTCATAGTTCCATATCGCAATAGAGAACCACAATTACAATCGTTTAAACCGCATATGAAATATATTTTAGAGGATTATGACCCAACTGAATACAATATATACTATATACATCAAACCGACCAGCGTATTTTTAATAGAGGTGCTATAAAAAACATTGGGTTTTTAGTTGTAAAAAATAAATATCCAAATGATTATAAAAATATAACACTCGTATTTAATGATGTAGATACAATGCCGCTGCATAAAAACCTATTTCACTATGATACTGTATTTGGAGTAGTTAAACATTTTTTCGGGTTTACATATACTTTAGGTGGTATTGTTTCCATTAAAGCTTGGGATTTTGAAAGAGTAAATGGGTTTCCCAATTTTTGGGCTTGGGGATACGAAGATAATATGTTGCAATCACGTATTCAAAAAGCCGGTATAAAAATTGACCGTAGTATATTTTATAATATAGGAGATACACATATTATACAAAAAAACGAAGAAATTGTTCGCGAAATAAATCAGGGTGAATATAATAGGTATATGCGAAATACGGTAGAGGGTATTTATTCTATACAAAATCTAGATTATTCTATCGATACTGAAAGTGGACTTGTCAATGTCCGGTGGTTCACTACTGGCACAAATCCATCAATAAATCAATATCGATTACATGATTTACGGAATGGTGCTAGACCATATGATACGATGTTTGGATTAATGTATAATAACCGTAGATTCCGACCAAAAGGCATGTATATGGGTTAAATTAATTCGGAAAAAACAGAATAAATATATAATTCGTATTATAGTAGTGTTATATTATGAATATTGTAATCGACCCGCAAACCTTTAATGAAACCAATATATTTTTTTTAGATAAAAAGAAAAATAATATTATTGACGGCCATTTTTCGAAAATAATATATTCATCTGATTTGTTTATAATGAACGGGGTATTTATATTATTACCTATTGTTATTAAATCATCTTCCGAAAGAACGACGAATGTAGATATCGAAAGCGGAGAACTGTGGGATGAACGAACAAATGCGGTTTGTAATCCAAAACCGATAGACGATGTATATAAACCCAATAGACATATTATATATTTTTATACACATCATTTAGTTAACCTGCAATATATAACTATTTTATCGGACATAGAATGTGATATTATAAATATGTATAAACAAATCAATGGAATAAAAAAAAACAACCATATGGGATTATCCAATCAATTACATAAAGGATGTTTTAAAATATATAAAGCCATAACATCTGGATTGGCTTTACCCAAAAAATATATGGTGAAAATATCGGGTGTATGGGAGAACGCAACTGATGTAGGTATAACATACAAGTTTTTGGAAGTATTCTCCGAAGATGCGGTATAACATGTTATACAAACTCCTCACAAATACTTATCTATAATACATTGTGGTAAAAGTGTATTGCGTATAGCGTCCATTTTTTTGAAACATTTGTTGATGGTGACATCACTGACGCCCGAAATCACCTTCACATTTGTTTTTGAAATATTCAGATTGCAATAAAACGATATAAAATATACTATGCCGGCAGCAATTGCATGAGGAGTATTATCCGTTATGATATTATTCTGTTCCAATTTATTTGCAATAAACTTACACAACATTGTCAGTTCCGTATTCATATTGAGTTTACTGCAATATCGCTCGATAAATGAACTCGGCGTTGTCATTTGCAACTCCGTTTGTTGTGATACATCTATATCACGTTCGATATTATGCAATATATTTACTGCCATAGAACACCCGTTTGTCGCACTGGTTTTATCCAAATTGAATATTTCGGCGATTTCGTGTGCAGTTCTCGGACAGCCGTTCAATCTACATGATATATAAATAGATGCTGCCTTTATACCATCTCTATTTAACCCACGGAACATTTTCTGTTCCGAGATATCTTTATGGATAGATATAGCATCATCTATGAGTATTTTCGGAATACCTGCATTTTGAGCCATAATCGTTATGAACTGAAACTCGTTGTATAGAGACTTCTCTTTATGTGGCATCGATTGCCATTCCGTCCATTTCCGTATTTTTTTCATTTCATAGGATAAGTTCGAAGATGCCATGACTTTACATCCGAAGGATGATTCTACCAATAATGGATTGATGGGATTTCCGCACCTGGTTGGGTCAGCTGCATTTTTATCGTCGGCGCCGTAAAATCGCCATTCTGGAGAATAGTCTAATGTATCCGTATATATGACAGCACAATTTACATCGGTGCACGTGGGAAACCCGTCTTCCGCAATAACCAAAACAGAACTACATAGATGACACAACCCAGGTTCTTTGTGTTCATAAATACATTCTATTTTTGACGGGATGGGGGGTTTTGTATTATTTGTTTCAGTATCAAATATATCCCATAATCTAGCCTTTTCTGCATGTGAAATATTTGTTTTTTTTTTATGTGTTTTTTTACGTATATTTTCATGAACCTGGATTTTGTCCTTTGATATTTCTTTATCCTTCGATGATAAATCATCTACGGATAAATCTCGAACACTTTCGGTCGTTCCGACCTCCCGCGTTCTCGCTATCAATACAGGGGGCGAGTCAGATAATATATTTGATACTTTGTCTTTGTCGTTCGATGTTAAACCATTTATAGATAAACCTTGAACCTCTATAAATAGTGGACCTCCAACTATCGAGTCGCTGTCCCGATTTGGAAGTTGCTCATGAGAACAGCACGTAGAACGAGCGTCAGAGGTTTGCATGATGAAAGGCATATTAGATGGGTATATTTGCATTGTATTTATATTAGTATTGCGTTTATACAGTTTAGGTTTAATTTTTATGGAAACTATGTTTACTGAATACTTAATTGCCGGTGATTTATAGGAAGAACCGATGGGCGATTTCGGTAGAATACGTGAACAGGATAAATCTCGAACACTTTCGGTCGTTCCGACCTCCCGAGTTCTCGCTATTTGGGGATTGGTAGATGTATCCATTTAATATAATAATATAACTATTGTAGTAATATTATTATGTTTCAATTTTATAAAAAAAATATCATAAAATTATAGAAAGAACAAAAGATGTCAAATATTACTAGTCGTCCAAAGACATTCAAACAATATATTTCATACTATGTTGCAAAAATGTATATTAAGCAATTATGCGATACTATGATTAAAAATAACGATAACCAGAAAACATATCCGGGACGCGAAATACTGAATGCATATATGGAGTTTTTAACAAAACACTTGGTTAGTGAAACGCCTGAAGGTGTAAAACAAGACCATACACTATTAATGCACTCAGTAGTTCACGCTTCTCGTGAATCTATCAGTATGTTTTATAAGAATGATTGGTTTAGTGCTTCTATTTTATCGTCAATCCTAAAAGTAGATAATCCGGACCCTAGTAATAAAAATACGCCAAATCCGGACAATAGAATATTTTTTCATTTTTTAAGCTCTACTATTTATGATGCTATAAAGTCGTCAGGTGATACTGTATATCCCGACTACCCTAACAAAGTAATAGAAATAATAAATGAATATTTAAATCCACCGAAAAAACCAGAACCAACGGATGTTAGTCAAGCGAACAATCTAGATATAAATGGCATAGGCCCAAATGGCAACTACGGTGGTGGAGGTATGGAAAAACTCGATAAACCACCATCGACCAACCCTTCCAAACTCGGATACAATTTACATGGCGGAGACCTAACTGACGAGGAAAAGAAAGCGCTTATGGAGAAAATAGACACTATAACTAAAGACAATAGTGAGTTGAGAGAACAACTAAAAAGTGAAATTACGAAAATAGTAGAGCTACAAACAAAATTGACCGAATTGCAAGAAAAACTAAATAACCAAAATACGGCATCTTCATCCAATGCAACCTCTGGCGCAACCCCTGGCGCAACCCCTGACGCAACCCCTGGTGCAACCTCTGGCGCAACCCCTGGCGCAACTCCTGGTGCAACTCCTGACGCAACCCCTGGTGCAACTCCTGTCGCAACACCTGGCGCAACTCCTGGCGCAACCCCTGGCGCAACCCCTGGTGCAACTCCTGGTGCAACCTCTGACGCAAAAACTGATGCAACTCCTGACGCAAAAACTGGTGAAAATGCAGCAACTCCTGGCGCAAAAACTGGTGAAAATGGTGCAACTCCTGACGCGTCAGCTATACCATTAGATGGTAGCACAGTAAATAACGCTGTGCAAATGAATGGCGCGATACCAAATCCGAATATATCAGGAATGCCAGGAATACCCACAACGTCAGGAATGCCAGGAATGCAAGGAATGCCAAATATGGATATCAATGGACCGATGAATCAAGCAACCGGAGAGGCAAACGCAAAAGCAAATGAATTAAAACAACAGATGGAAGCTGAATCAAAGGCAGCAACCGACAAAGCAACTACCGCTTTAAATGATGCTGTAGATAATAATTTGCCAGTTAATCCAGTTAATTATTTCGAGGCATTGGATGTAAAAGAACAAGCAAAACATATTGTAGATACTATTAAATATGAATTGGGAACCATGACTGATATGGGGGTTTATAAAATACATGAAGAAGTATTTAAAGTGCTAGCTCCAAAGGCGATTGAAGAACATTTAATAAAAGATGATGAAGGCAGACAAGCTATAATAAGGTCAATCGAAACGTTTATGAATATATTTGTTGGACAATTTATAGACGGTGATAATATTTCATTAATATCAGCTATCCTTATTTTTACCCAGTCAGAAAGAATGAAAGAATTATTGACCACCGCATTAACCCCTGCGTTTAACTCAAACGTTAAAACTACAACAGATTTGGCTGCACTACAGGAACCGTCTGTCGCCAAAACAATGTCGGAAAAGATTGCAAACATGGCGATTATATCACTTAATAAAACTTTACCTGATTACATATCTCAAAATAATCCATTGAATGAACTGTATACAAAAATGAAAGAAAAAGGATTAACCCGAAAAGCGATTGAACAGAAACTTAAAAGTGATTATGAAGAGACAAAGCTCGGAATATGTTCCGATAAACCCAATAAAAAGTCATATATGTCCCGTGCAGTGAAAGGTTCACTGGCCGGAAACAACTCTATAGCGACCAACGCAGCTCTTACAGGAGTTTCTTCATTCTTTAACGGTGGCGGGTCGTCTGCAAATATAAATAAATCAATCACTATTGAGTATCCACCAGGCCAACCAGGCAATGAACTTGACCCCGCAGACAAATTGGGCAGATTGTTTAGAGATGATTTATTATTGAAGAAAAAGAATAAATATAAAGGTAAGTCGAAATCTCCAAAAAAAAGTAATCAAAAAACATTAAAATCGTATCCAAACTTTGCATTACGTAATATTCGCAATACAACCGGTGTAAACAATATAAAAAAATCACAAAAAAATCACAAAAAAATCACAAATGATATATTATCTAAATGATACTTTTTTCTCAATTTTTTGGAAATGTTCTGGCTTATATACTAAATTACCGGATGGTTTGTAATTATCAATTGGAGTGTAATTTTTTTGGTCCTTTTGTGGAGTTGTTCCAGATTTATCATTTAGTATTTTAGAATTGACGTTATCTTCTTCTATTTCATCTCCCTTTGTTATTAAATTACCAAATTGGTCCACGATATTGCCCGTTTTCTTTTTAATTTCATTACGCACATATTCCGGAACCCAATGTATCCATGATACAAATAATGTATTTGGATGCATATATCGAACATGAAACCCATTATCTTCTAGTTTGGTGACTAAATAAGCAATACATTCCGATTTATCATAAACTGGTTCTCCAAATATGTATTCCGGGACAGTAAACCAAATATGTTTATCTACCACTTTCGTTTTTCCAATAGAGTTTATTCGTTTATGTATTCTTGCCAGTAGTTTATTAAATATAGATAATTGTTTTAAATCCCTACGATGATTTTTGTCATATAATTCGTCTATATTTATTTTCCCGGTAGTTTCTTCATCCGTGACATATAAAAAAGCCATTGTATATAGTGCCAATATAAAAATATTTATAAATAAAAACATATAAGAAAATCTCCGTTATACCATTATGGAAAAGGAAATGGCGATTATGCCGGAGCTCGGAACGAGCGCAGGAGTTTCGTATGGAGAAGACTTATTATCAAAGGATAAAGAAAAGGAACCGCTTTCAACCGATACGACGAATCCACCTAGTCATAAAATACAGCATTTGGTAATAAGCGGGGGCGGAGTTCCCGGATTAACTGCATATAGTGTATTACGCGAATCACATAAATCCGGGTTTTGGAATATAGATACTTTAAAAAGTATTTATGGAACATCCATTGGTGCTATTGTAGGGTTCATTATTTCTTTAAAATATAACTGGGACGAAATGGATAATTACATAATAAATCGGCCGTGGAATAATGTATTTAAAATAGATATAGGGAATATCATACAATCTATTGAAACTAGAGGGGTGTTTACAAGAAAAATAATTGAAGAAATGGTATATCCATTGTTAAAAGGTAAAGACTTAGACCCTTCTATTACAATGTTAGAATTGTATGAATATTCAAAAATAGATATTCATATATTTACAACAGAATTGCACGAATATGCAACCGTAGATATTTCATACAAAACACACCCAGAATGGAAAATAATTGACGTGTTATATTGTTCCATGTGCTTACCTATATTTTTTTCACCATATTTGCATAATGGAAAATGTTATTTGGATGGCGGTATAACAAACAATTATCCAATTTATAATTGTTTGGAAAATGTCGAATCCCCCGAAAAAGTATTGGGGATTTCATTGATGAGAAGCTATGTAAATAATACAATAACTGAATCCACAACAATGGTCGAGTATCTAACAAGTATATTAAATCAAATGTATAATAAAGCGTGTATATACTCCAATTCTATAAAAACAAAAAAACATGACCCATCCACCTATTATGAAATATTACTTAAAAACACCCCAGACGAGATATATGACTTTATTGGCGTAGCCTCATCTAAAGACCGGCGTATTGAATTATTAGATAAAGGCGTGAATATATGGAAAGAATTTTATGGTGGCGATGAAGTACCCGATAAAACTAATTGTTCTAATCCGCTTTTGGAAACTTTAGAGTCATAATTTATTTTATTATCATCCACTACCATAATAATAGTAGGATATGATTCTACGTTATATTCGGCTATCAATGTCTCTATATCAGCACTCGGTTTTGTTTCGGTGCAATCAATTGCCTGACAAGTTATTTCATAATCATTCACCACTTTGCCATTATATTCCTCGGTAAACCGTTCCCATTCTGGTTTCGCCTTTTTACAATGGGGACACCAGTCCGCAAAGAAAAATAAAACAATCGCATTGTTTTTTCTAGTATTTGTATTTGCTACATTTGAAAACTTTTTTATATTGTTGGGTTTTTTATAATATGTATTGTATACATT
>Ga0209550_10000488_pt1 | contig 37535 bp, 26 predicted proteins | sample LauGreSuBDMM15SN_2_FD_187567 | JGI IMG/M metagenome (GOLD analysis project Ga0209550, IMG submission 187567) | Freshwater lake microbial communities from Lake Michigan, USA - Su13.BD.MM15.SN (SPAdes) (version 5) | ecosystem: Environmental > Aquatic > Freshwater > Lake | place: Lake Michigan... | reverse complement strand
ATTGAAATTAAAAAAAATTGGTTTTTTGAATTTATTCCATACTCGCTGAGTAGTTACAAAAAGTAACAAAGAGATTTGAGATTAAAGAAGAATTGCAATTAAAAAGTAAAATTAGTTTTTTGGATTTATTCCAAACTCGCTGAGTAGTTACGAAAATAGTATCTGAAAATAATTAATATTGCATAATTTGAATTTTTAAAATATCATCTACATAAAGTTTATCAAACAAATGTTTTTTTACATTTTTTTTCTTTACAGTATAAATTTATTTAAAATAATTCTCTTATGCCAGATAGGCAATCCTTTATCCATAAACTCACCTTACGATTAGAACTATTTACCAGTCTAATTCCCCTCCCAACATTAATTTATTTTATCTCAGTTTTTGGAGGAAGGGGAAATAATCTAGATATGATTCATATTATAATCAGTGGTTTTAGTTTTGGATTTATAACTGTTGTAATGGGAGTTTATTTGAGAATTAAAAAAATAACTTATTTTTTTAATGAACTTCGTCGCCTTGAAACGAGAAAAATTAGCATACATGATCAAAAAGAGTTAAAACTTAGAATATTAAATTATCCATTATTTGAAGCACAAATTATTATCATACGTTGGTTGATCGGTATCTTAGGCTCGCTTTCCATGTTTTATATTCTATCAGGTTACTTGCCACCTATCATCTTTTATACAACAGTCTATGGCCTACTATTTGTGGTGCCAATTTCTTTTATAATGTATTTATATACAACGGAACAACAAATCATTGAGCTCCTTCGTCTTCCAATCCTTTCTTCAATTCATATACCAATTAGAAAAGTTAGATACTTAGGTGCATACAAACGAATTTTTTTAGCAATTTCTTCAGTAGCTATTATTCCTACTTCAATATTTAGCTTTATATTATTTTTTATCATAACAGATGAACTTAAAATTCAAAACCCTGTACTTCATATCTCTGTTCTTTCATTTTGGGCTTTTTTGTCTATGATTGTAGTTAGTACTACTTTTGCTACATCTCTCAGATCATCCTTGCAATACAATAATGAAGCATTGATGAAAATTGCTAAGGGAGAGTTTAGGGAAGAAAGTTCTGTTTATTCCACCGATGAATTTGGTCATCAAGGATTCCTAATTGGAACAGTGACCAAATCCCTCAGAAGATTGTATGGCCAAATCAAAGAGCTAAATTCAGAATTGGAATTAAAAGTAGAGGAGAGAACCCAGGAGCTCTCCAAATCTTTAGAAATTCTTACTAAGTTAAAAAAACAACAGGATGGAGATTATTATTTAACATCCTTGCTTCTACGTCCCCTTGGTTTGAATATGTCAATCCCCTTAGATGTTAAAGTTGATTATATCACAGAACAATATAAGAAATTCCAATTCCAAAAGTGGAATTCTGAAATTGGAGGAGATCTATGTAGGGCAGATACTGTAAAACTGAGAGGAAGAAATGCAACAGTATTTTTAAGTGCGGATGCAATGGGAAAATCTATCCAAGGGGCTGGAGGAGCTTTGGTATTAGGGGCTGTTTTTGATTCATTGATTGAAAGAACAAGGCTAGAGGAAAGTTTTAAAAACTATTACCCCGAAAGGTGGTTAAAAAAAGCTTTTATAGAACTCCACAAGGTTTTTGAAAGTTTTGATGGGACTATGCTAACTTCAGTTGTTCTGGGTTTGGTAGAAAATGACACAGGATTTCTATACTACATTGATGCAGAACATCCTGATCCAGTCTTATATAGAGATGATCTACCATCTTTTTTAGTTCCAGAAAAATCCCACCGTAAGCTTGGGGCTCATGTGGGAGACCAGCCACTTCAGTTTACTTGCTTCCAATTAAAAAAGGGGGATATTTTTATCTGTGGTTCGGATGGTAGGGATGACTTACTCCTTCAGAACGGTGAAAATGAATCTATGAACTATGATAAGGATTTATTCTTAGAAATTGTAAAAGTAGGTAGAGGGGATATTTATAAAATACTAGAAATCATAAAAGCAAATTACAAACTCACCGATGATATTTCCTTGTTGAGCATCCAAATCCCAGAAAATAAAAAATCACCTGAGGAAGAGTGGGAGAATGTTACTTTCTCCGAAGAAGAGAAAGTAATTTCTCATGGCAAATGGGAAAGGTTTTTAGGGGGAGAAATCACGAATCCATATGAATGGAAGTTCATGGGTCTAACATTTTTAAGAAAGAGAGATTTTTTAAAATCAATCCTTTGCTTAGAGAAGTATTGTGAAATGATTCCCTCTGATACGAAGATTTTACTCTATTGTGGATACTTGCATTTTAAATTGGGAAATTATGTGGAAGCAATTGAGACAGCAGAGCGGCTTAGGGTGAGGGATGGTATGAATTGGAAGAATTTAATTCATTTGACAAGATCATATACAGCCGTTGGAAATTTTCGGAGAGCTTGGATTATTTTAAAACAACTTGAGCAGCTACAAGGAGAAAGTTTATTACCTCTTTATATCAATTTTCGGATAAAAGTCCTTAGAAATAAAATTGAGATGAGAGAAAAAAAGATGAATTTACCTTGACGGTAACCTCACATCCAAAATGATGATATTTTCAAGCCGTTTGTATGTGAAGATGCCCTTTTAGCTCAGTTGGTAGAGCACTTCCATGGTAAGGAAGGGGTCACCAGTTCAAATCTGGTAGAGGGCTTGAGAGCTTACTAAAACCAAGGCCTGTAGTTTAGTGGTAGAACTAGGATCTCCAAAGTCCTTGGTGGGAGTTCGATTCTCTCCGGGCCTGCCATAAAGAGACAGTTACGAAATTATGAATGCAATGATATTTTTAAAAGAGTGTAAGGCAGAGCTTGAAAAAGTAAGTTGGCCTACAAAAGACGAGGTTGTGAAATCTACTGGTGTGGTATTGGTTACAGTGTTTGTATTTTCATTATTTATATTTATAACAGATTCGTTATTTGTATGGCTCCTGAAAAAATTCTGGGAGTTAGCAGGATAGGTTTATCCTGGTCGATGTATGTCAGTTAAATGGTATGTTCTGCAAGTGTACTCTGGTCACGAAAATAAGGTTAAGTCCAATATTGAAAAATTAATTGGACAGCACAATTTGCAGGATAAAATAACGCAAATTAAGATTCCAACAATGGATGTAGCTGAGATGAAAAATGGTAAGAAAAAAATTACCAGAAAGAGGCTCATGCCGGGATATCTACTGATTGAAATGGATATGAATGATGATACCCAATATCTCGTTCAAAATTTACCATCGGTTTCAACATTCGTAGGATCTAAATCAAAACCTGATCCACTAACCTTGGAAGAAGTAAAAAATCTCTTCAATGAGATGGGTGATGTTAAAACAGATGAAACGCAATCTAAACCAAGACTTCTCTATAAAGTTGGGGAGTCTCTTAAGATCATCGATGGTCCATTTGCTAATTTTAGCGGAGTGGTAGATGAAATCTATCCTGAAAAGGGTAGGCTTAGAGTTAAGGTAGAGATCTTTGGGAGATCTACACCTGTAGAGTTGGATTTTTTACAAGTTGGTAAACCGTAAGATTAGATAAGGGAACTGGAAAATGGCTGCAAAAAAAGTAGTAAAACAAATAAAACTTCAGGTTGAGGCAGGAAAAGCAAACCCTGCACCTCCTGTCGGTCCTGCACTAGGTCAAGCAGGATTAAACATCATGGAATTTTGTAAGCAATTCAATGAAAGAACAAAATCTCAAATTGGAATGAAGCTTCCAGTTGTGATCACTGCATTTTCAGACAAAAGTTTTACATTCATTACCAAATCACCTCCTGCTGCTCTATTGGTTAAAAAATCTATAAATATTGAATCGGGATCTAGCACACCTCACATAAACAAGGTGGGTACTATTTCTAGGAAGCAGTTAGAAGAAATTGCTAAAACTAAAATGGCAGATCTCAATGCAAATGATCTGGATGCAGCAGTAAAAATTATTGCAGGAACCTGTCGTTCGATGGGTGTTAATGTAGAAATCTAAAGTGAGTCAAATATGAAACGCGGCAAAAAATACAAAGCTCTTTATCCAAAAGTTGATAGAAACAAATTGTACAATTTAGAAGATGCCATCACATTGGCAAAAGAAACATCTTATTCTAAGTTTGATGGGACTCTTGAAATAGCAACACAAGTCAATTATAAGAGTTTGCAAAACGTTCGGGGTACAATTTCTCTTCCCCATGGAACAGGAAAAAAAATTAGAGTTTTGGTATTCTGCAAAGGTGACAAGCAAACAGAAGCTAGAAATGCGGGTGCAGATTTTGTTGGTGACTCAGATTTAATTGAAAAAGTTGCTGGGGGATGGACTGATTTTGATGCTTGTGTGGCTACACCTGATATGATGAAGGATGTGGGTAAATTGGGTCCTGTTCTAGGTCGTAAAGGTCTTATGCCTAAGCCAAAGGCTGGCACGGTGACAACAGATGTTACAAGGGCAATCAATGAATTAAAAAGTGGTCGAGTGGAGTATAGACCTGATAAAGGTGGAGTGATTCATTTAGGAGTTGGAAAAATATCCTTTGACAAAGTGAAATTGGTCGAAAATGTGAGAGCAGTAGTCACAGCTTTAATGAAAGATAAACCATCAGATGCAAAGGGTGATTACCTAAAAAATCTAGCTGTTTCAGCTACAATGGGAGTTGGTGTAAAAATTGACTCTAAAGAAATAATCAATTCGGTGATTTAAGGGGCTGCATACATAAAATGGTAAAATTCAATCGAACAAAACCTCACCAAACTGAAAAAATAGAAGTTATTTCAGAATTAAAAAAAAGCTTAGAATCTAAGAATAACTTTATCTTGGTTTCCTACAGTGGCTTGTCTGTAAAAGCAATGGAAGATCTTAGAAGTAAGCTCCGCCAAGAGAATTCTACATTGAAAGTAATAAAAAATAATCTTTTTTTAAGAGCAATCAATGAATCATCTGCTCATTCCAAACCAGATATCTATGGAAAAACAGAGTACAAAGGTCCTTTGGCAGCTATTTTTGGAGATGAAAATCTACCAACTATTGCCAAGGTATGCAAAGAATTTAAAAAAACAAATGAATCATTTATAGTAAAAGGCGGATACTTCTCAGGAGAAGTATTGAGTCCTAAAGTTGTTGATTCAATTGCTGGTCTACCTTCACGTGAAGAACTACTTTCTGTGATTGCAAGGGGAATCAATACACCTGCTACTCAAATTGCAAGTGGAATGAACCAAATCATTGCTAGTTTAGCTAGAGCTATCAATGCTGTAGCTGAAAAAAATGGAAAATAATATCAAAAATAAAACCAAACGATTAAAATAGGAAGGAAAATTATGTCAACTACTGATAGCTTATTGGAGCAAATAGGCAATTTAACACTCATCCAGGCTGCTGAACTTGTAAAAGCAATGGAAACAAAATTTGGAATTTCAGCAGCAGCTCCTGTGGCAGTTGCTGTAGGTGGAGCTCCTGCGGCTGCAGTTGCTGAAGAGCCTGTAGAAGTAAATGTAATTCTCAAAGCACATGGTGATAAAAAAATTGATGTCATCAAAGTAGTTAGAGAGATTACTGGTTTAGGCCTTAAAGAAGCTAAGGATTTAGTAGAAGCTGGTGGAAAACCTGTCAAAGAAGGAATTTCTAAAGATGAAGCAAATGCTATCAAAGCAAAACTAGAAGCAGTTGGTGCTCAAATAGAAATCAAGTAATTACTCTATTTTAAACAAGGGCGTTGCTAAACCAATGCCTATAATGGATAGAAGCTTGGAAAAATAGTTTCACATAGAGTAACTTCTTGTGAAACTAAATTACTCTTATCACAAAACCTAATGGTTTGCTTATGTGATATGATACTTAAAACTCGAAGACTCTTTCAACACTTATGAACAATAGTGACCTTCGAAACCCACAGGGAGAACGTGTAGATATTGGTTTTAGTAAAATTATTTTTACCAGAAACTTCTGCAGGATCAGTAAGGTTTCATCAATTCTATAGTCTCTTTCAAAGTTTTCAAAATAACTTCTCACTCAACATTTCTAATTATTTTTATTTCTTAAAACCTTACACAATCATCACAAGTGATATCAGATAGGAGTATTATCTTATGAGCAGCCATATAGAAAGAAAGAGAGTAAATTTTGGTAGAATTACAAATTTAGAATTCTTACCTAATTTAATCCAAATCCAAAAGAAATCATTTGATTGGTTTATACAATCAGACACAAAAGATCCAACAAAAAGAAACAACCAAGGTCTAGAAGCTGTATTCCAAGAGACGTTTCCAATTGAGAGCCCAAATGGAGATGTGATAATGGAGTATAGCCATTATCTATTGGGAGAAAATAGAAAAGACCAACAGGAATGTAAAGATACTGACTCAACTTTTGCTCTTCCATTGAAAGCAGTAATACGATTAATAATTAAAGAAACGGGTGAAATTAGAGAGCAAGTGGTCTATATGGGAGATATCCCAATAATGACAGAACAGGGAACATTTATCATCAATGGAGCAGAAAGGGTGGTTGTAAGCCAGCTTCATAGATCCCCTGGTATATTTTTCGCATTTGATCAAATGAAAGGAACTTTTTCTGCTAGAGTAATACCTTATAGAGGATCATGGTTAGAATTTGAAATTGATAATAAGGGTATTCTAGTAGCAAAGATCGACCGAAAGAAAAAATTTCCAGCGACACTCCTATTGAAATCTTTGCACAACTTAGCAGGAATATCTGTAAATTCGAATGAAGAAGTACTACGTTTATTTTATTCCTCTAAAAAAGAAAAGTTATTAAATGCAACACCTAAGGATCTTAAAAAAATCATTGGAAGAAGAACAATTTCTGATATTATCAACTACGAAACTGGTGAGGTAATGTTGGAGGCTGGAGCAAAAATCAATGAAGATAATATAGATATATTAAAGGAAATGAAAGTAAAAGAAGTTAATTTAATTGATTTTCCTAATGGTAAAGATAATCCAATTATAATTTCTTGTCTAGAAAAAGATGGAGTTAATGATTTTGAAGAAGCTATTAAAAAGTTTCACTCCATTATGCGACCCGGTGAACCATCTTCTGTTGAAAATGCAGAAGCAGAATTAAAAAGGCTATTCTTTTCACCCAAAACCTTTGATTTGGGAAAGGTTGGCAGATATAAAATTAATAGTAAATTTGAGTATCACAAACCTGAGTTTTTTAAAACATGTGTGGATAGAACATTAAGAAGGGAAGATATAATAGAAACTCTTCGGTACTTAGTTATGCTTATCAGTGAAGTTGAAAATTATTTTCATGATGATATAGATCATTTAGGTAACAGAAGAGTTCGATCTGTAGGTGAACTTCTTTCCAACCAATTAAAACTAGGTTTTTCAAGAGTGGAGAGAGTTATAAAAGAACGTATGACCGTTCAGGATGTGGAATCCCAGACACCTCAACTCTTAATTTCAATTAAGCCAATTACCGCTGTTATAAATGAATTTTTTGGAAGTTCTCAACTTTCTCAATTTATGGATCAAATCAATCCTTTAGCCGAGTTGACCCACAAACGTAGATTAAATGCTTTAGGCCCAGGTGGTCTATCTAGGGATAGAGCAGGTTTTGAAGTACGGGATGTGCATTATAGTCATTACGGTAGAATGTGTCCAATTGAAACTCCGGAAGGGCCAAACATTGGATTGATATTATCAATGTCATCCTTTGCCCGGGTCAATGATTATGGCTTTTTAGAAACTCCTTATAGGACAGTAAAAGCGGGAAAGGTAAACAAAAGTATTGAGTATCTCACAGCAGATCGTGAGGAGTATCACTACATTGCTACCTCTTCTTCTGCCTTAGATGAAAAAAGTGAATTTAAATCTAAATTAATTTCTACAAGACATAGATCTGATTTCCCTTATCGGGGTCCCAATGAAGTTCAATACATGGACATAGCTCCGATGCAAGTGGTGAGTGTATCTACTTCTCTTATTCCATTTTTAGAGCATGATGATGCAAACCGGGCACTAATGGGATCAAACATGCAACGACAAGCAGTTCCTCTTCTAGTTGAAGAAGCACCATTTGTTGGAACAGGCATGGAAGGTCGTTCTGCCTATGATTCAAGAATCTGTGTAATCGCTAAAAAGAATGGTGTCGTTGTAAAAATAGATGCTAATAAGGTGTATGTCAGAGAAGAAGGTTCAAAGGATCCTATCGCATACAACCTTGTAAAATACAAAAAAACCAACCAAGGAACATGTTTTAATCAAAAGCCTGTAGTTAGTGTTTTGTATGCTGAGAAGCCAGGGACAATTTCAAATATCACACATGATGAAATTGAAGTTACTTCAGATTCTAACATTGTCATAAAATACCCCTTAAAAACAATTACCAGAGATTATACCTCTCTATCCAAAGAGGGAGCAACAGTTACCAAAGGTACGATACTAGCAGGCCAAGTAGTGTATGGTGAAAAGTTTGATGAACAGGGAAATTTAATCCAAAAGGGTACTATTTTAGCAGATGGGCCTGCTATTGACAACGGCTATTTAGCCCTAGGTAAAAATGTTTTAGTAGCTTTCATGCCTTGGGAAGGTTACAATTTTGAAGATGCCATTGTGATCAGCGAAAGAATTGTTAAAGAAGATGTTTTTACATCCATACACATCGAAGAGTTTGAGATACAAGCAAGGGAAACTAAGCTAGGCCAAGAACAAATCACAAGAGATATTCCAAATTTATCAGATAAAGCTTTTAGAGATTTAGATGAAACTGGTGTAATACGAATAGGAGCTGAAGTAAAAGCGGGAGACATACTGGTTGGCATGGTAACTCCCAAAGGTGAAACTGACTTAACTCCTGAATATAAATTATTGCACTCTATTTTTGGTGAGAAAGCCAAGGAAGTGAGAGATTCATCTCTTCGTGTGGCAAATGGCTCTGAGGGAACTGTAATTGATGTAAAAAGATATTCCAGAGACAGAGGAGATGAACTACCCGCTGGTGTAGAAGAATTAGTAAAAGTCTATGTTGCCAGAAAACGAAAGTTATTGGTAGGCGATAAGATGGCGGGTCGGCATGGAAACAAAGGGGTGGTAGCTAGAGTTGTTCCCTTGGAAGATATGCCATATATGCAGGATGGAACTCCTGTGGATATAGTTCTAAACCCATTAGGTGTTCCTTCGCGAATGAATCTTGGACAGATATTTGAAACCCAATTGGGTTATGTGGCTGAAAAATTAGGACTTGCTTTTGAAACACCTGTGTTTGATGGAGCAACAGAAGCAGATATAGAAAAATACGCAAATGATGCCAATCTCCCAATGGATTCAAAATTTGTCCTCAGAGACGGTCGTACAGGATTAAACTTTATCAACAAAGTTTTCTGTGGGTACATTTATATGATGAAATTAGCCCACCTAGTAGATGACAAAATGCATGCTCGTTCAACTGGACCATATTCTCTCGTAACTCAACAACCACTTGGTGGAAAAGCCCAGTTTGGTGGTCAGAGGCTTGGGGAAATGGAAGTATGGGCATTAGAAGCATACGGTGCTAGTCATACACTGCAAGAGTTACTTACAATTAAATCTGATGATATGTTAGGACGGGCGAGGATTTATGAAGCTATTGTCAAAGGGATTCATTCCATAAAATCAGGAATCCCCGAGTCTTTTAACGTATTAGTTCAGGAATTGAGAGGGTTGGCTTTGGATATTATCATCACTGATTCTGAAGGTTCGACAGTTGACATTGCGGACTATGAAGATGAATATTCAAGAAGTAAGAAAAAAATAAAAATTGAATCTATAGAGAATAATTAATGAGAAACTATACTAGCTTTGAATCAATTACAATAAAAATTGCTTCTCCAGAAAGAATTAAAGAATGGTCATACGGAGAAGTAAAAAAGCCTGAAACTATCAATTATCGTACATTAAAACCTGAAAGAGATGGTTTGTTTTGTGAGAAAATTTTTGGAACAACCAAAGATTGGGAATGTTATTGTGGAAAGTTTAAATCAATTCGTTACAAGGGTGTGGTTTGTGATAAGTGTGGGGTAGAAGTTACTCACTCTAAAGTACGAAGAGAAAGAATGGGCCATATTGAATTAGCTGCTCCTGTATCACATATATGGTACTATCGATCAGTTCCATCTAGAATGGGCTTACTTCTCAACATGACAATGAATAATTTAAAGACTATTCTTTACTTTGAAAAGTACGTAATCATAGACCCTGCAGACTCTGATCGAGAAAAAGGCCAACTCCTCGATGAAGATGAATACCATAGTTATTTAGATGAGTATGGTGATAAGTTTATTGCAATGATAGGGGCGGATGCAATCAAAGAATTACTTGCCAGAGTAGATGTTGAAACAGAATCCAGAACTATCCGTCAGGCAATACAGGACAAAAAAAATTCCGATAAACGTTTGATTAAAAGATTGGAAGTGCTTGAGGCATTTCGTGATTCAGGCAATAGACCAGAGTGGATGATTCTAGAGGTGGTACCAGTAATACCTCCCGAACTTAGGCCAATGGTGCAGTTAGATGGGGGAAGATTCGCAACTTCCGATTTAAATGATCTCTATCGAAGAGTTATCAACCGAAATAACCGTCTGAAACGTTTGTTACAATTAAAAGCACCTGAGATCATTGTTCGAAATGAGAAGCGTATGCTCCAAGAGGCAGTGGATGCACTCTTTGATAATAGTCGAAGAAAAAGAACAGTCAAAGGAAAGGGAAATCGACCTTTAAAATCAATATCAGATATGCTCAAAGGAAAGCAGGGAAGATTCAGACAGAATTTACTTGGTAAAAGGGTAGATTATTCCGGTAGATCTGTGATTGTAGTCGGTCCTGAGTTAAAATTTCATCAAATGGGTCTCCCCAAAAAAATGGCATTAGAGTTATTCAAGCCATTTATCATGAAGAGATTAGTTGATCTAGAACTTGCACCCAACATCAAATCAGCAAAGAAAAAAGTAGAGGCTGAAGATAAAGATGTATTTGAAGCTCTTGAGACAGTTGTAAAAGAACACCCTGTACTACTAAACAGAGCTCCGACCCTTCATAGACTTGGGATCCAAGCATTTCTTCCGATTTTAGTAGATGGTAAAGCTATCAAACTTCATCCACTTGTCTGCCATGCATTCAATGCTGACTTTGATGGGGATCAGATGGCAATTCATGTACCTCTGTCTCCAAAAGCACAATTAGAAACATGGATGCTCATGTTGTCTCCCCACAATATTTTAAATCCAGCCAATGGACATCCAATTTGTGGACCAACACAAGACATCGTTCTTGGTATATACTATCTAACTAGTGAAGTAAAGGGTGGATTGGGGGAAGGTAAGCTCTTCAGTGGCATTGATGAACTCATGTATGCTTTAGATACTGGTTACCTAGAACTTAGAGCAAAAATAAGCGTATTGTACCAAGGAAAACTTATAGAAACCACTCCGGGAAGGATGATCTTTAATTCTGCCCTACCTAAGGATTATAGTTATATTAACAAAGCATTAGGTGATAAAGAAACCAATCGTATCATTGCTGAAGTGTATGACTTTCATGGTCCTGCAGCTACTGTTGTAATGCTTGATGATATTAAACGATTAGGGTATCGTTATGCAACAAGGTTTGCGCCTACAATTTCTATTCATGATATTAAGGTATCACCTATCAAAGGAGCTTTAGTTTCTGACGCAAACAAAGAAGTTGAAAAAGCAGATAAAGAATATCGACAAGGGATTATCACTAACGATGAACGTAAAAAGAAAGTAATCGAAATTTGGACAAAAACAAATGATAAGATCACTGAAAGTATGTTTAAGGAACTGGAAAAAGATCAGGATGGTTTCAATCCTGTCTATGTAATGGCAGCATCTGGTGCAAGGGGTTCTAAGCAGCAGATTCGCCAGCTTGCAGGAATGAGGGGACTTATGGCTAAGCCCAATGGTGAAATCATTGAACTTGCTATTCGATCAAACTTTAGAGAAGGATTGGATATTTTAGAGTTTTTTATTTCTACCCACGGTGCTAGAAAGGGTCTTTCTGATACGGCTCTTAAAACTGCAGATGCAGGGTATCTCACAAGAAGGCTTGTAGATATTAGTCAAGATGTAATTATTAATGAAATTGATTGTGGTACAGAAAAATTAATTACCCTAGGTGTAGTAAAAGAGGGGGAAAATGTAATTGTATCGCTTTCAGATCGAATATTTGGAAGATACACTGCTGAGGATATAATTGATCCTGTAAACGAAGAAGTTGTTTATCCACGTAATACACTAATCAACAGAACTGTGGGTCAAAAACTAGAAAACTTAGGTTACACTAAGTTAAGTGTAAGATCTCCTTTGACATGTGAATCTAAGCAGGGAATATGTACGATGTGCTACGGTATGGATATGGCAAGATTGGTTCCTGCTGAGATTGGAGAAGCTGTGGGAACAATTGCAGCACAATCTATTGGTCAGCCGGGAACTCAGTTAACCATGAGAACCTTTCACATCGGTGGTGCGGCATCTGCTAAAATTAAAGAAAAGGATCATAAAGTAAGCTTTAGATCTTATATTCGTTCTATCAATGGAAAAGTGATCACAAACACCATAGGTCAAAAAGTATTTAGTAGAAGAGGATCTATTGTAGTACAAAATTTAATTCAGGAAATTTTAATCGCTGACACTGCCAATATTCGAGTTAGAGATGGGCAGATGGTAGATAAAGGTGAGGTAATCGCCTCCACACCAAAAGGTGAAATGCTACATGCTGTTATGAGTGGTGTAATTGAATTTCATGAAACCTTTTTCCGAATTTTAGGAGAAAATATTGTAATACCTTTAAAAATTGGAACAATTCTGTTGGTGAGTATAGGTATAGTTGTGGAACCCAATAAACCTCTCGCAGAATTTGATCCTTTCAACGACGTAGTTGTAACTGACTATGAGGGCACTATTACTTGGATAGATATGGAAGTTGGTAAAAATATCAGAAGGGATGTAGATGCTAAAACAAACAATGAAATCTTTAAAGTTATGGAACAGAGAAGGGATAAACTCAATCCTAGAATTTCTGTTACATCAACTACAGGAATCACAGAAGAGTATACAGTCCCGGTTGATTCTCTCATTACCCTAAAATCTGGGGAACCAATTAAAATTGGGGATCCATTGTTTAAAATTCCATCTCTAGTTGAAAAAACAAGGGATATCACGGGGGGGCTTCCTCGAGTAGATGAACTTTTTGAAGCTAGACGTCCAAAAGATGCTGCTACCTTAGCTGAAATCAGTGGAAGAATTGAAGATCCAAATGATATTGTTAAAGAAAAGAGAATTTTATATATTATTCCTGACAGTCTAGAGCAAGAAAAAGTAAAAGTTGCTATACCTGTTGGAAAGCAAATTCGTGTTCAGCACGGAGACTATGTAAAACAAGGTGATCAAATTGATGATGGGAACTTTGATCCTCATGATATTTTGCGAATCAAAGGAGTAGACGCACTTCATGCATATCTTGTAAAAGAAGTCCAAGAAGTGTATCGTCTACAGGGTGTTCATATCAATGATAAACACATTGAAGTAGTAGTAAGACAGATGCTGAGAAAAGTACTTATCACAGATAGTGGGGATACTCAATTTGTATCCCAACAACAGGTTGATAAGTTCCAATTTAAAGATGAGAACAAGCGAGTGGAATCTGAAGGGGGAAGTCCTGCTTCCTTCCAGCCAATTTTACTTGGTCTTACAAAAGCTTCTTTGAATACCGAGTCTTTCTTCTCTGCAGCATCCTTCCAGGAAACTACAAAGGTGTTAACCGATGCAGCAATCAAAGGAAAAACTGACCAATTGATAGGCTTAAAAGAGAATGTTATCATTGGTCATATGATTCCTGCTGGGACTGGTATGAAAAGGTACAACAATATTGATGTCTTCAGAGAACAATATGGTGATTTGGATAGGGATATGGAAGATCCTGAAGTTGCGGCACTTGAAGAAGGTACTGGTGGCTTCTCAGCATTCAGTGTGGATAGAGAGCAAAATACAATTGCTGTTGAAGTCACTGACAGAAAGGATTTGGAAAGGGATCTAGACGAAGAAGACTTCCCTGACGATGAAGATGAAGAAATAGAAGAAGAAAAAGAGTAATTTGGAAATGCCAGGATTGAATTTTATTTACAAAATCACGTCTCATTCAAGACTGGCATATAGTTCACGAGTAATGGAATTTTAGTAGGGAATAATAATGCCAACAATAAATCAGTTAATTCGACACGGTAGAGATAAGCAAAATAAAAAAACAAAATCACCAGCACTGAAAGCTTGTCCTCAGAGAAGGGGAGTTTGCACAAGAGTGATGACTTTTACTCCAAAAAAACCCAACTCAGCACTTAGAAAAGTTGCAAGGGTACGACTCTCTACAGGTATAGAAGTAACAGCATACATCCCTGGAGAAGGTCATAATTTACAGGAACACAACGTTGTCCTTATTCGTGGAGGAAGAGTAAAAGATCTTCCCGGGGTTCGTTATCATATCATAAGAGGAACCTTAGATACACTTGGTGTAGATAAAAGAAGAAAAGGCCGTTCAAAATACGGTGCTAAAAGACCTAAGGCATAATAGGAGTTAAAATGTCCAGACGTAGAGGAAAAGTAGAACCCAGAACCATGGAACCCGATATTCGATATAAGGATCCAGTTGTAACTAAATTTATAAATTGTTTGATGTACAGTGGAAAAAAGAGTGTTGCTGAAAAAATATTTTACGATGCACTTGATACAATCCAAACAAAAGTAAACAATGATCCATATAAAATATTTACTGAAGCATTGAACAATGTAAAACCTGAAGTAGAAGTTAAGTCTAGGAGAGTGGGTGGTGTAACATACCAAGTTCCTATTGAAGTTCGTCCTGAAAGAAGACTTGCTTTGGGTATTAAATGGATCATTCGCTATGCAAGAGATAGAAATGAAAAATCTATGAGCCAAAAGTTAGCATCTGAAATTATGGATGCACACAGGGGAACAGGTTCTTCTATTAAAAAGAAGGAAGATATTCGTAAAATGGCTGAAGCAAATAAAGCATTTAGTCATTATAGATGGTAGATTTACTCTAAGCCATTTATAAAATTCAGTAGAGTGCAATGCTCTACTGAATATGTATTTCAAATTTTAAAAAAATATAAATAAAGTCTCACTAACCTAAGAATCATCCAAATCTAGATGTAAATTAAATTTTTTTTCGTATTTTAACCTTTAGTTTTGTTCATAATTAAAAACTTTTTTAACTTAAGATTGGGTATCTAAAACTAGTTTTGGGATCTAACCCATAGTCATCTAGATGAAAACCCGGGGGTAATCTTTCTCGTTTCCATTGGGATTTTTTAAATAATATAATAAATTTACTTATATATTTTTTCATTGTATCTTCATCTATATTTGGTTGAGTTTCTAATAAAATTTCTAAAATTTCACTTTCTCCCCTACCATGGAATACGTACTCCCTCTCAATTTTTTGTAATATTGGGTAAGGCATTAATTCCTTTTCATCTTCTTGGAGTTCATTCAAGGGTTTTAATTCGGCAGTGGGTTTTTTATTTAAAAGAAGTTTTAATGAGGGTAAGCTAGGCAAGAGAGCTTCAGTATCATTGCTAATATATTCCAACCACTTTAAAATAAATTCTTTACTAACTCCAGAAATTGGACAGATAGATCCTGAGGAATCTCCATCCATAGTTGTGTATCCTACACTTGACTCACTTCTATTTCCAGTTGAAATCAGAAGATGATTTTTAAGATTTGCCATAAACCAAACAATCGGTGATCGCGCTCTTGCTTGGATATTTTGTAGGGCTAAATCATGTTCTAACCAATTTGGTGATATGTCTAAATTTTTAGAAATATTTGAAACAATAAAATCAATTATGGAATCAATCTTTATTTCATGATGTTGTACGTCTAATTCTGCCGCTAACATTTTAGCGTAAATTTTAGTATCCTGAGAGTTATTTTCTGTTTCTTGGTAGATTGTAAAAAGGAGATCTTTTTCATCTAATGATAGTTCTTTAAAAATAGTATCACTTATTTCCATCTTTGCTTTTCTTATCATAAGAGATACAAGTATAGCACATGCAGAACTATCTGCTCCTCCTGATAATGACAATGAGAACCCTTTTGATTTGGATTTTATTAGATAATCAAAAAGCCCTAATGTCACAGCGTCTGAAAAATCCTTAAAATTATTTAACTCTACAGGATCAATTGATTGTGATAAGTTTTCAGTAGGATGAGAAATCCTAAGTGTATGGCTTATAATAGTATATATATTATTCTCATTATTTAAAAAATTTCTATAATTTTTAGATTTATTATGTTTTATTGAATCAAGATCTATAATTCCTTTAGTAATCTCAAAATCAGAAAAATGAAGTCGTTTACCTTCATTTAAAATATCACCATTTTGTGTAATGAGAGATCCACCTTCAAAAATAATCTTTCCAGATTCATTTCCATTTAAGTTTGAATAAATAAAAATATTATTTTGAGCTCTAGAGCTTTCACTAAAAATTCTTCGTCTTATAGATTGTTTATTGAAACTAAAATGAGAGGCTCCCATAGATAAAATTATATCCGCTCCCATAGAACTCAATTGAGTTGATGGACGATTGCTATTCCATGAATCTTCGCATATTTCTATACCAAAAGAAAAATCAGATGACTTAAATAATAAATTTCCAAATGGAATTTGTTCATGATTAAAGTTAATTAATTCATATCCTTTATAGTTTTCTTGAAACCATCTTTTCTCATAATGAACACCAGTGTTTGCAAGGTGGATTTTTGGTACTAAGCCTAATAGTTTTTGGTTACAAAGAATGGCAGCACAATTATAAAGATATGACGAATGAAAAATTGGCAAACCTACAACAATAATTTTATTATTACTTAAGGGTTTTATTTGTTCTAAAGATTTTTTAGCTTTTTCCCATACATAAGGATTATAAAAAGCATCTTCACATCCATATCCTGAGATACAAAGCTCTGGAAATAAAATCAATTGAGAAGTTGTATTTTCTTCCTCTTCTAAAATTTTTTTAATAATTTTTAAGTTACCATTAAAATCCAAAGGAGTAGATTTCATAGTTACACTTGTTACTTTAAATTTATTCATAATATTTCTTTCCTGATAAAATGGTTAAAAAATTTCATAGACGAACCTCTTCTATTGGTAACATAATTTATTATGTTATATTTATTTTTATTGTAATAATTTTCATCATTATATGAGTTACAAAAATTAATAAAATCAGTAGTGTTAGAGATAATATTTAAAAAACCAAATTGATTTAATTCTAATGCCTCAGAAGCATGCGATATTTTTTTCCCTGTACATATAGGTAATCCAAAATATGCAGGTTCAATTACATTGTGAACCCTATTGTGAAATGCACCTCCGACATAACATAGATAAGCATGTCTGTATGCATGAGCCAAGAGACCTAATATATCGAAAATTATAACTTGCTTTAAATCATCAATCTTCAAGTTTGAATATTTGCTAAACTTAATTTTGTTTTTATTTAATTTATCCTCAAGTTCACCAATTCTTTCATTGCTTATCTTGTGGGGAAAAATCCAAATTGAATAATTACTTTTTAATAGCTCAGAAAATACAGGAATTAATACATTATCACATTCTGAATATGTTGATGCTAATATTATAATTTTTCCTTTTTTATATTTTTCTAGATTATCAAAATCAATAGCTTTATTTTCGATTTTCTCTGATACGGAATCAAAGCGAGAGTCACCACAACTCAAAACTTCTGTAGATTTTGAAAATTTTTTAAATAGTTCTACACTTGACTCACTTGATGGTGAAATTCCTGAAAGTTTAGAGAGTACTTCTGAAGTCAATTTTCTAGAAAAAATATTTTTCATCCGACTAGAGTTTGGATGTAAACTACCGCAAGCCAAGAAAACTTTGCAATGAAATTGATTTGCACTGATCACCAGATTAGGCCAGATATCCCATGCTGCAATTATGATTATTCTTGGCTTAAATTTTTCAAAAATTATATTATAATTATTTTTAAAATCTAAAGGTAGGAAAAAATAAAAATCAATGTTTTGGGAATTAAAATTTTTTTTAGCTACGCTTTGAGAGTACACAGATTGTAGTATATATGAATTTGGAACTTCTTGTTTTATCACGCTAGCAATAGAATTACACTGATCTAATTCCCCTACGGAAGCAGCATGCATCCATATTATATTTTGAGACAATGGTTCTTTTTCTTCCTTTATTTTCTGTATACTCTCATTTCGTAATGAATTAAAATAAGAAACCTTGGAATTTGTTATGCACAAGAGTTGATAGATTGGTCTTAAAAAAAATAGAAATAGATTATAGATTACAATCATAATTTTATTTTTAAATAGACAAACCTTGTTTCCATGTTTTTATATACTTATTAAATACTGTTTAGAGGTCAAGGATTTGGATAATCTTATATTCCACATCATTTTTACTATTCTATTTGCTGTGGCTAATTTTGTATTTGTCAGGGCTGTTCTCTATCGTCTGGGTTTAGTTTTTCAAGCTCAAAAGGCTCATTTTCATAAGGATGCTTCCGGTCATCCAAACCTTGGATTTCGTATAAGGAGTATCATAGAAAATGTAATTTTACAAAAGAAAAATTTTCAAGAATCACTCCGAGGTGTGATGCATTCCTTTGTTTTTTATGGTTTTTTAACCTACTTACTACACACTACAAATCAAATTATAGCAGGTGTAGCAGGATATTGGTTACATGATCCATATGAGTTTTCCCTCTTGGGATTTGCCCCCTCCCTGGCATACGCATATGAAGGAGTTGTTCAGGCTATATCCATATTTGTTTTGATCGGGCTTGGATTTTTTGCCCAAAGAAGATGGATAAAAAAAGCAAAGGGACTGGATGTTCATTCTCCCGCATCTGCTATTGTTATCTCAATGATTGCGATCTTAATGGTAACAACACTTTTAGGAGAGGGAGCAAAAGTAATTTCTCAAACCTACTCCATAAAAAATGGGGCTCTTAGAGAAGGTTTTCCCATTGCTGTTCTTATCAGTCATATATGGAGTGCATTGGGTGTTGGAGGAGCCTCTGGAGATATTGTCTTTAAAGTTTTTTGGTGGGCTCATATACTCACAGTTTTTGCATTTATGCTGTATGTCCCCACTTCTAAACATGCACACTTGATTTTTGCCCCTGTAAATTACTTTCTTGTGACAGATACTCCCAAAGGTGCTCTCTCCAAACCAAATCTTGAGGATGAAAATGCACTTTATGGAGCCAATAAAGTCCAAGATTTTCCCTTCCCCAACCTTTTGGATGGATTGGCATGTATTGAATGTGGTCGATGCCAAGTAGAATGCCCTGCTAATAGAACAGGTAAAGTTTTAAATCCAAAATCTATCATTGTGGAATTGAAACATGCACTTATGGAGAAAATGCCAGAAGTAGTAAATGCTAGAAAACAGGGAAAATCAGCAGAAGAAATATTGGGCATGGATACCAATGTAATTGGCTCTTATATATCAGAAGAAGCTATATGGGGATGCACTACATGCTATGCTTGCGTCCAAGCTTGCCCTGTTGGAAATAACCAGGTCAATGCAATTGTTGAAATGAGAAGAAATTTAGTTTTAGCGGAATCCAAATTTCCAGCGGAACTACAGGGAGCGTTTTCCAATATGGAAAACAATTCAAATCCATGGGGGCGGGGAGCTCACACACGAGCAGATTGGGCAGAGGGCTTGGGTGTAAAAACACTAGCGGAAGATCCAAATGTAGATGTTCTATATTGGGTTGGATGTGCTGGAGCATTTGACGACAGAAGTACAAGAACAGCTAAAGCTTTCGTGCAGATTATGCAAAAGGCAGGTGTGAACTTTGGAATACTTGGAACAGAAGAGGGATGCTCTGGAGACTCAGCACGTAGGGGAGGAAATGAGTACCTCTACCAAATGTTAGCTCAAACCAATGTGGATACAATGAATGGATACAATGTCCAGAAGATTGTAGCAACTTGTCCTCATTGCTTCAATACACTAAAAAATGAATATCCCCAATTTGGTGGCAACTATGAAGTTAAGCACCACAGTGAGTTTATCCAAGAATTAATTTCTGAGGGAAAGATTGATGTATCGGCAAACGCCGAAGATCTAGAAAAAACAGTAACCTACCACGATCCCTGCTATTTGGGAAGATACAACGATAAATATGAAGAACCAAGGGATTTAGTAAAAGTTACAGGAAGTTCTTTCGAAGAAGCATCTGACCACCACTCCAAATCTCTTTGCTGCGGAGCTGGGGGAGCGCAAATGTGGATGGAGGAACAAAATAATGATCGTGTCAATTTTAAACGCACAGCCCAACTCCTAGAGACTGGTGCATCTACAATTGCTGTGGGATGCCCATTCTGTATGACTATGATAACAGATGGTGTAAAAAATGCTGAAAGAATTGATACTGTAAGTGTTAAAGATATCGCAGAAATAGTAGCTGAAAGATTGAACTAATAATTCTCTCTAACTTTTTTAATTTGGAGGATTCAATTCAATTGAATCCTCCAAATTTTATTGTTCTTAATTAAAAAAATGTGTATCAGGAAAAAGAATTTTAGTCTTCTTTTTTTCTTCATCCAAGAGTTCTTGAATTTTTTCTTTCAATTCTAGTGTTAATTCTTCTACAACCGTCTTTTTACTCTTTGCTGATTTGTATATTTTGTATTTTTCAGAAAGTTTGATTGGTTTTGCAAATGTTACATAAGCTCTGGTTGGACGAGGTTTTGAAGATCCAAATAGTTCATTTTCAAATCGATAGATCCACTCATAGAATCTTTCAGCAGATGGAAGTTCAGTGAGATATGAGGTTTGGATAGATATGAAGTCATACGCTTTTTGGCAATATTTTCTGCCCCATTTTGCTGATTCAGGGCTTGGAAGTTCATTCTTTGGATCTGGTAAACCTAAGGAAACCATTTCGAAAACGGACAATATATATCTTAACTTTTCTATTGCATTTGCTTCTTTATTGAATTTCTTTAATCCTACAGATTCAGCCACAAAATTTAAAATTTTATGACGTAGCTGACCAATTCTATAATCAAAAGATTGGGACTCATCGGGTGTAATACCAAATTGTTTTTCATTCACTAGTATCATTTGTTTGCCAATGGACAAGAGCCTATGTGTTGCAGTTTTTCCTTTTTTTTCTAAACCGAAGTGGTTCTCCATTTTTTCTAAACTTTTATCCACATCTTTTTGGATGTTTTGTTGTGTGCCAGTCATCCTATATTTTACGAATGCGGGTAAGATATAAATTTCAGCATTTGGATCTTGTTTCATTGCATCCTCATATCCCCAAAATCCTAACTGTGTGACCCCATTTTGGAATGGCAGGAGATTGTCATTTTCTCCGCCAGTAGGCTCTCCCTCCGGAAAGAGAACAAGTTTGCCTGAAGGAGCTGCAAGGATAGCTCTAGTGGTCTTTAGGGATTCGCGATCGGCTGAACCTGCAATGATTGAGTATGCTCCAATCGATTGGATTACTTTTCCCACTAAACCATACCCCCAATCAAAAACCTCTCTAGCAGCCATATAATAAAATCTGGAATACAATAGATTTCCAACAATGTAAGCAATCGGTGGTTCTCGGGTAGAAGGATGATTTGATACATAGATAAGCCTTTCCTGACTCAGAGATTTCAGGATTTCTTTGTCTTTTTCAGATATAATTACATCATCAATATTGTGGATTGCCTGCAGTAATGATTTGATACTAGCATCCATAAACCACATAAAGGGGTAGTTAAACTTTGGTTGGATAAAGGATTCTATTGACATAACCATACTCTACTAGATTTACTACAATCTACAATCAGAAATTTTTAAATAAGGGATTAAAACCATGGCTTTACTCGAAGAATTTGACGAACAAGGAAACTTTTTATTCAGATGGAGGAGCTATGTCCCATCGGTTATCATTGGTTTGTCCATTTTTTATATTAAAGATAGTACTTATATTAATGGAGATTACTTTGCCAATTTAGGTCTTATAGTTTTCTTTTTTTTAATAAGTTTGTTTGGTTTATTTATTCGATGTGTTACTATTGGATACGCCCCAGAAAAAACATCTGGTAGAAATACAAAATCACAAGTTGCTGAAACTGTTAACCAAACAGGTATCTATTCTTTGGTTCGACATCCACTCTATATTGGTAATTTTTTTATGTTTTTAGGTGTGGTATTGATTTTAAAAAGTTTATCTTTTACCCTTATTTTTATGCTTTTTTATTGGATGTACTACGAAAGAATTATGTTTACAGAAGAACAATTCTTGAGGAATAAATTTGGCTCTACGTACATAGAATGGTCAAATAAAACACCAGCTATTCTTCCAAGGTTTAAAAATTATCAATCTCCTAATTTACAATTTTCTTTTAAAAACATTTTCAAAAGGGAATACCCATCCTTGTTTGGAATCACTATAATGTTTATATTTTATGACATACTATTAATCATTAACAATGAACCAAATAGACTCCAAAATGGTTTTACTGGATTGTTATATGTCCATCACCTAGTAATCTTTATCATTGCATTTCTATTTTATATCATCACTCGAATCATTGTAAAATTTACAAAACTCTTACATGTAGAAGGGAGATGAGTAAAAATTGTAAATGGTGGAAAAGATTCTACCCAGTTATAAGTTTGGTTATATGGAAGATATCTATTCAGCATTACAAAATCCTTTAAAGAAGCCTGAATCTCAAATACAATCTAAACATACAGGTATATACGAAGAGTCCTTAAAATTAGGGGAAGAACTCTTAGATAAGCCCAAACAGGGCGGGGGTATTGATCGTATATTGGTTCAACACTCCAAAGACCGAATGACAGTTTGGGAAAGAATCAAAGTGCTCACTCAATCTGAACCTAATATATTGTATCAAAATTGGGGTCCATCTTTAGATGGAGCCTCTCTAGTAACTGGAATCTTAAATATAAATGGAAGGGATATTGCTGTCTATGGGCATGATTTTACCCTCAGGGCTGGCTCCATGGATGCAACCAATGGAAATAAGCTTGCACGTATTATTTATATGGCCGCAGAGCATGGCATTCCCTTAATTGGCATGAATGATTCTGCAGGCGCTTTTGTCCCTGCTGGAGTTGGTGGATTGGATGGGTACTCAGAAGCATTTACAGCTCTAAGGAAAATCAGTGGTATTGTTCCTAGTATCATGCTGATGTTTGGATTCAATGCTGGGGGAGGCTCATACCTGCCCCGCCAGGGATCATTTATGATCCAGTGTGAAAATACATTTTTTGGTCTCACAGGTCCAGGAGTGGTAAAGTCTGTCCTAGGAGAAGACATATCTGCTGATGATTTGGGGGGACCCAAGGTTCATGGAAAGAGTGGTGTGGTGGATATTGTTACCCCGGATGAATTAGGCTCTTTAAAAACTGCATTGAGATTGCTTTCCTATCTACCCAACAATAATTCTGAGCTACCATCTTTTTTTCCTACAAGTGATCCATTAGCCAGATATATGTACGAGGAAGATATTCTCTTCCGAAAGACATTCAATGCCCCAACGGGTATGAATACACCATTTGATATTACTTTGTACATCCAAAATATATGTGATCATGGTGCATTTTTTGAAGTACAGTCCCTTCGGGCCCGAAACCTAATCACAGCATTTGGTCGTTTGGGTGGACATGTTGTTGGCTTTATAGCAAATAACAGTGCCGTGAGTTCAGGTCAAATCGACATTGATGCAGCTAGAAAAGGTACACGCTTTGTAAGGTTTTGTAATCTTTACAATATCCCAATGATCTTTTTAGAGGATACAACGGGCTTTTTACCAGGAAAAGACCAAGAACATGGTGGAATTGTAGAAGAGGGAAGGCGCTTACTAGATTCAATCATAGACCTAAGAACACCTCGTATGACATTAATTATACGAAATGCTTTTGGAGGTGCATATGCAACATGGAATTCGTACCACACAGGTGCGGATATTGTATTTACATTGCCAACTGCTCGAATAGCAGTGATGGGTCCTGCAGGAAAAGATTTTATTTATAAGGATGAAATGCAAAAAATCAATAAGGAATACTCTGAAAATTTGAAAAAGGGAATTTCTGATGAAGAAGCAAAAAAAATAAAAGACTCTTCTCTTCAGGTACTATCACAGAGATACGAAAAAGACCTTATGAATCCCAAAGAAGCATTGGCTTTAGGATCTGTTTCCCGAGTTATTATGCCAGGTTATACACGCCAGGTATTGGGTGAAAATCTACAATATTTAATAAGGCATTACAAACCATCACCTATGGGTGGAATTCAAAGGGAGTTTGAGTAATCATGATTGATTCTAAAGATATAAAAATTAAATTTCATGAATCTTCATCAGAATGGATTCGAAGCTTTTCTTTAACAGCCATCAAATGTTTAATAGTCTGTAGGGGACCTGTTAGAAAAGAAGCAATGGATATTTTTGATGAAATTGGTATTAAAGAATATGGAATTCTTCTATCTGAAAAGGACTCTGTTGTATATCCCCAAGCACTTGCTCCCGAGATGCGGGGTTTTAAGTTCATAAATAATATTCATAGAGTTCCTGATTATATGGGGAGCTCCAAAGAAGAAAAAACAGAACGTATTCATGAAATCATATCAATAGCCCTTAATAATAGCTATACACATATATTTGCTGGATATGGTTTTATGGCTGAAGATGCTGAATTTATAGAGGCTATTGAAAAATCAGGTATCACATTTATGGGCCCTGCTTCTAGTGTAGCCAAGCAAGCAGGTGCAAAAGATGAAGCAAAAAAAATTGCGAGAAAACTCAATGTATCTGTCACACCTGGGATTGATAACATAACTTCTCTTGCTTTGCTTAAGAAGGTAGGTGATAAGTCCAAATTAGAAGCACTCGCTAAAGAAAAAAAACTTAACTATTCTTATAAGGAGTCAATTTCACCAGAAGAAAATGCTGAAAGCCTACTACAGCTTTCTTATGTAGCAGGAATAGACCTAGTATCAATTGCTGATTTACAAGATGAAGCTGAAGTACAAAGCAAAGAAATATGGATAAAATTTCCTAAAAATAGAATCCGCTTCAAATACATAGGCGGAGGTGGAGGAAAAGGTCAAAGAGTCATAGGTGATCTAAAAGAAGTAAAATCAGCAGTTATGGAAATCATTGCTGAGTCAAAAGTTGTAAGCGAGGGATCGAATAGAAATTTCTTAATAGAACTAAATATAGAAAATACTCGACATAATGAGATACAATTGATTGGAAATGGAAATTGGTGTATTTCATTAGGTGGTAGGGACTGTTCACTCCAAATGCATGAACAAAAACTTTTAGAGCTTTCCTACACTGTTGAATTATTCCAAGAGGAGATTGTAGCCCATTCCTCTAACCCTACAAGGGTTGCAATGTTAAAAGATGATTTGCAAACTCTGAAAGAAATGGAAGAGCAATCAGAGCGTTTTGGGGCAGCAGTTAAATTAGATAGTGTCTCAACTTTTGAATCTATAGTAGATGGAAAAAACCACTTCTTTATGGAGATGAACACTAGGATCCAGGTAGAGCATCGTGTTACAGAAATGGTTTATAAACTTAAATTTATTAATCCAAAAGATTCATCTGACTTTTTTATAATTGAAAGTTTAATAGAAGCAATGGCACTACTTTCTCTTCATGGCAAAGAGTTACCAAAACCCCAAAGGGTTGTAAGAAATATCGCTGGTGGAGAGGCAAGGATCAATGCTACCAACCAAAGTTTACAACCACATGCAGGGGGTCTCATCCAGAATTGGTCAGCACCTGTGGAGCATGAAATACGTGATGATCAGGGTATTGGAATACTTAACCCTGATACAGGTATTTTTATTCATTATAGATTGGCTGGGGCTTATGACTCAAATATAGCACTACTTGTCACTTATGGTAATACAAGAAAAGAAAACCTTGAAAGATTGGCATCTATCATTCGTGTAACAGAGTTACGTGGAAATGACCTCCAAACCAATATGCCTGTTCATTATGGACTTATCAATTGGATCTTGGGAAAAGATCCAATGTTCAAACCTAATACCCGATTTATGATGTCCTACCTAGCTGGTGTGGGATCACTCTTTACTGTAATAAAAAATACAGATATGGATATGCTATGGGATTCATATTCAAAAGATATCAATAAAAATAAACCTTCCCTTCATAAAATTTTTAATCGGAAATTAACATTAATTTTAAGACCAATTAAGCTTATCTTAGATTCTCCGCATGTTCTTGCAGGGTTTTTGGGGTACCATTCCGGACGATCTTTTAAGATTGTGAATAAAAAAGTAAAATTTCTCAGAAACCCATTAGAATTCTTGGGTGATCTATATTCATACCTAGATTTGGATCCTAAATCATCCAAGCCTGCATGCGATAAAATTTGGGATCATGATGATAGAATACTCAAAGAAGGATTGGAATTTTATTCCGAATTAGCAGAAATCTTAGGTAAACAATCTTACGAAGAAATAGAAAAAAGTCTCATGTCGTCGTCTTCAATAGCTCCAGATAAAATCAACCAAGCCACTTGGGAAAAATGCATCCAATCTCATAGTGCGTTTCAAATTGGACTGGATTTGATAAAGATACTCCCTGCCATAGGGGATCTCTCTGGGTTTCTTGAAATTGATATAAATGATTCCCTTGAAGCAGTTGTTCCTGAAAAATTTTCCAATTCTGAATCCATCAAAGAATTAATCAAAGAACTCAATCCTCCACCTAAAGCTAAGTCTGATGAGATCCTTGCTCCAATGGGAGGAATGTTTTACTCAAGGGAAGCTCCCAATCTCCCTCAATTGATTGTGGAGGGTGATTCATTTAAGGCTGGACAACCTCTCTTTATTATAGAGGTCATGAAAATGTTTAACAAGATTTCCGCTCCTTTCAATGGAAAAATAATAAAAAATACGCTAAAAGACTCCGATGGGAAGATTGTATCAAAAGGACAATTGGTATTTAAGATCCAACCGGATGAATTTTTGAAAGAAGAGTCACCCGAGGAAATTTTAACTAAGAAAATGAATACCCTTAAATCCTTGCTGTCCTACTAGGCTGCAAGTAGTAAAATGTTAAATGCGAAAAGATTAAAGAATTTCTTAGAATTACTAAAAAAATAAATACTTAAATATGCTAATTTTACAAAATACTACAAAAAAAAATTGTAATTTTTTATCTAATAACTCTTTAAGTTATTTTTTAAAATCCTATAAATTTAGAAATTCTTTCAAAAGTTTTTTTAAATAAATTTATTTCTATTCTAAATGAAAAAATAGAGTGGAAAATTATTAGTATCATTATTTAAAGTAAAATTGCGTTTTAAAAAGACGATTAAAGGAGTCGATTGTAGATGAACGTGCAGGCGATTAAAATTACGTTTCCTTTGTTAATGGTAGGAGTACTAGCATATTTGCTTTTCTCTCCAGAAAAATATGTAGGATATGCCCCTGACCAACCTATTCCATTCAACCATAAGTTGCATTCAGGTGATAATAAAGTCGATTGCAGATATTGTCATGCTTCTGTGGAACAATCTGCTCATGCAGGTGTACCACCTTCTGCCACTTGTATGAATTGCCACAGTGAACAATATGGAGCAGCAGGAAAGGGCAGACCGCATGTTGAAATACTTAAACAGTATCACAAAGAGGATAAACCCATCCAGTGGATCAAAGTTCACGACCAACCTGATTTTGTGTATTTCAATCATTCTAGGCATATATCTCGAGGTGTAGATTGCTCGAACTGTCATGGGAATGTAGCCGAAATGACTATCATCAAACAGGTGAATTCCTTGAGTATGGGCCAGTGCGTAAATTGTCACAGGGAAAACAATGCCCCCAATGATTGTTCCACTTGCCACCGTTAAACAGAACTAGGAGAGACAATTTAATGTCTGAAATCAAAAACTTCCAAGAAGAAAAAAAGAGCCATTGGCAATCTTTTGAATCAAAAGATAATAAAGAGCTCAAGCAACTACAAAACCAAGAATTTTACACATCTCCCGATCCTGTAATCAATAGAATCAAAACAGGCGATTACGACAGAAAAACATTTTTAAAGTTGATGGGTGCATCTTCTTTGATGATGACTGCAAATTGTATTCCACAAAAGCCTGAAAAAATTGTTCCCTATGTTGAAAAGCCAGACTTTATGGTGCCTGGATTAGCAAATTATTATGCTTCTTCTTGTGCTGGTTGCAATGCTGGATGTGGTTTATTAGTTAAAACAAAAGATGGTAGACCATTAAAATTAGAAGGAAACCCCAGCCATCCCTTAAACAAAGGTTCCATTTGTGCTACAGGCCAAGCCTCAATTTTAAATCTATACGATCCAGATAGAGCCCAATCTCCCAAGAAAATCAATGGTGGAATGGTTGATGATATCTCTTGGAAAGATCTAGACTCAGCAATTGGAAAAGCTCTCACTGAAAATTCTGGAAAAACTAGAATCCTTACAAGCCAAATCAATTCGCCCACTACTAAAAAAATAATCGATGAATTTTTAAGCAAGGTCGGTGGTGGAAAGCACTACCAGATAGATCTAACAGGCCCAGAAGAAGCAATTGCCATTGCAGCTGATAAATCTTACGGAAAAGCCTCCGTGCCTAATTACAGATTTGACAAAGCAAAAGTAATTCTCTCCCTAGATGCAGATTTCTTAGGTACATGGATTTCGCCTGTAGAATTTACAAGACAGTTTTCTTCTAGAAGAGATCTCGGTAAAAAAGAAAACTTTAACACTCTCATAAGTGTTGATACCATGCCTTCTGTAACTAGTTCCAATGCTGAAATAAGAATTCCTGTCAGACCCTCAGACCTAAGAGCAGTTGCACTCTTGGTAGCTAAAAAAATTAGTGAATTAGGTGGAAATTCTTATGGACAGTTGAATGATATCAATGTTGATTCCCTCTCCAAAGATCTAGAAATCAACCCGCAAACTATCAGCAAAGTTGCAAAATTACTTTGGGATGCTAGGGGTGAATCTTTAGTTGTAGGCGGTGGAACTTCTTCCCAAACAGAAGAGGCAGTTGACTTACAAATCGCTGTCAATTTGCTCAATTCCATGTTAGACAACGATGGCAAAGCAGTTGACCACCAAGCAGGCAGGGTAGGTAACTATTCATCTTCATCTGATTTAAAAAAATTAGATGAAGACCTCTCTTCAGGTGATGTTGGAGTTATATTTTTATACAATGTAAATCCAATTTACCAAATTCCTGACTCTGCTGGTTGGAAGGGACTCTTGAGCAAAGCAAAATTAGTTGTATCCTTGAATGACAGAGTCGATGAAACCACTCTTTCAGCAAATTACCTAGCTCCTTCTAACCATTTCCTGGAGTCCTGGGGTGATAGAGAAACTGTTGATGGAGTTGTGAGCATCCAACAACCTACCATACAGCCACTCTATCCAACAAGGTCATTTGAAGATTCACTGATTTCTTGGGCAGGTGGTGAAATTTCTGGTGTAAAATCCTACTATGAATATCTAAAAGGAGTTTATACAAAAACATCCACAAGTGGTTGGATTGAATTCCTAAAAACAGGATTCATTTCTAAAGGGGATCTTACAGGAAATCGTTCTTCAAGAGGATTCAAAGGAAGTATAGAAAAGTTTACATCCAAGAAAGATGAACTTTCTTTGGTGCTTTACACCACAGTACCTTTAGGTGATGGAACCCATGCCAACAATCCCGTACTACAAGAACTTCCTGATCCTGTAACCAAGGTGACATGGGATAATTTTGTAGCAATTTCTCCCGACCAAGCAAAAAAAAGAAATCTCAAGTCCAATGATGTTGTGAAAGTTACAATTGGAGCATCAGGCCAAGATATTACTTTGCCAATCCAAATCCAACCAGGACTAAATAAGAATACGATAGCAATTGCCCTTGGTTATGGTAGAACTTCTGTTGGAAAAGTAGGGAATGGTGTAGGAAAAAATTCATACAACCTCTCTACATATTCAAATGGTAAATTGGTATTATCAGGTCAGAGTGCAGAAATCACTGGTACTGGAAAAACTTATAAATTAGCAACTACCCAAGATCATCATATGATGAACCCTGGTAACAATCCTCTGGGATTGAAGTACAAAGATCGTGCACTCATCATCACTACAAGTTTGGATGAATTCACAACAAATCCAAGATCAAAAACAGAAGCTGCCGATCCTGAATTTCCACTTCTAAACAAAACTTCTTCAAAAGTTAAACCTGGGCATGACTACCCCGTTCGAACCAAAATAAGCAACATAGATGGTCAGGAATACAATGAATCTCGAGGATTCAATCCAGACTATGACTATACGAAAGGTGCTGGTTACCGTTGGGGATTATCAGTTGATTTAACTCTTTGTACTGGCTGTTCTGCATGTATGGTAGCATGCCAGGTCGAAAACAATGTTCCGGTTGTTGGAAGAGATGAAGTTAGAGTTGGAAGGGAAATGCATTGGATTCGCATTGACAGATACTACATTGGTGATGAATCAAAACCTGAAAGTATTGAAATTGGTCACCAACCTGTGATGTGCCAACATTGTGAAAATGCACCTTGTGAAACAGTATGTCCCGTAGCGGCAACCGTTCATGGAAGCGAAGGCACAAACGATATGGTATACAACAGATGTGTTGGAACTAGGTATTGCTCTAATAACTGTCCATACAAAGTAAGAAGATTTAACTGGATGGAGCATTGGAGAGATGGAAAGGACTTTGCAAGATCTCCAAGACAGCTTTCTTTTAATCCAGAAGTTACAGTTAGAGCAAGAGGGGTAATGGAAAAATGTACATTCTGTTCATCTCGAATTGCTGAAAAGAAAATTCGTGCCAAAAATGAAGGTAGAAAGCTCAGAGATGGTGAATTGAAAACTGCATGCCAAGAAACTTGTCCTACAGATGCAATTTACTTTGGAAACACGAATGACAAAGAAGCAACAGTTACCAAAAAATTCAATGATCCAAGAAATTATAGGATTTTGGATTTCTTAAATGTAAGACCTCAAGTTGCATATCTCACAAGAGTCCGCAACTATACTAAGGAGAGTGTATAAAATATGTCGATGACAACTTTAGTAAAAGAAAAATTAGGTATTGTTCCACTCGTTGAGGGTGGAAAAACCTATAAGCAGGTTACAGAAGAAATTCTTAAACCAACAGACTCTTTTCCAACATCTCTTTGGTGGAAAGCCTTCATTTTGGCACTGACAGTAACAATAGTTGATTTAGGGATAATTGGATACCTCTGCTATGAGGGATTATGGATTCTTGGAGTAAACAATCCTGTTGGATGGGGATTTTTTATTGTCAACTTCGTATTTTGGATCGGGATTGGACATGCTGGAACCTTGATTTCTGCAGTCTTGTTTCTCTTTAGACAGGGATGGAGAACTGGGATCAATAGAGCAGCGGAAGCTATGACAATTTTTGCAGTGCTAACCGCAGCAACTACTCTTATCATCCACATAGGAAGGCCATGGTTAGGATTTTGGCTGTTTCCCTATCCAAATGGAAGAGGGCCAATGTGGGTAAACTTTAGATCACCCCTCATTTGGGATACATTTGCGGTTTCTACTTACTTATCAATATCACTTGTATTTTGGTACATAGGTTTGGTGCCTGATATTGCTGCGCTTAGAGATAGATCTACTCACAAAGTAAAGAAAATGATCTATTCTGCAATGTCCCTTGGATGGGTTGGTTCCAATAGAGCTTGGTCTCATTATGAGATCGTATGTATGCTCTTAGCCGCACTATCAACACCCCTAGTTTTATCCGTTCATACAATCGTGAGTTTTGACTTTGCTGTTTCCATCCTACCAGGCTGGCATACAACAATTCTTCCCCCTTACTTCGTTGCTGGTGCTATCTTTTCTGGATTTGCAATGGTGGTAACTTTGATGGTAATTGCCCGAGAAGTTTTCAACCTCAAACAATTTATCACATTGAAACACCTCGAAAACATGAACAAAGTAATCATGGTAACTGGTCTCATGGTTGGTTATGCATATGGATCAGAGTTTTTCATTGCATGGTATTCTGGAAACGAGTACGAAGGATTTGCATTTGTAAATAGAGCGTTTGGACCATATGCATGGGCATATTGGATAATGATATCTTGCAATGTTCTCACTCCCCAGGTATTTTGGTTTGAATCAAACAGAAGAAACATAAAAGTAATGTTTATTGTATCTATTTTTGTAAATATTGGGATGTGGTTTGAGAGATTTGTAATTGTAATGACCACCCACAGAGATTTTTTACCATCAAATTGGGCACTTTATATTCCTACTTTTTATGATTTTGCAATGCTTATAGGAACATTTGGTATCTTTTTTACTCTTTTCTTATTGTTCTGTAGGGTCTTACCTGTCATTGCAATTGCTGAGGTAAAAACAGTCATGGTACAAAAAGAAGGAGTGAAACACTGATATGTATTGGTTTAAAAAAGAACAATTTCATACTTATAAAGAAACAACCAATGGAGTGTTTGGTTTGTTCGACACTCCAGAAGAACTAGTTCATGCCGCAGAAAAAACTAGGGATAAAAACTACAAGGGCTTTGATTGCCTTACACCATTTCCAGTGCATGGACTAGATGATGCTATGGAACTTCCTAGGTCTGGAATTCCTTGGATAAGTTTTTTCATGGGTTTGGTTGGGTGTTCTCTTGGTTTTGGATTCCAGTATTTGGTTGACTCTGTAAACTGGCCAATCAACTACTCTGGAAAAGCTTTCAATGCATGGCCTGCTTACATCCCAGTTACATTTGAAATCACAATTTTTTTTGCAGGTATGAGTGCTGTTGTTTCTTTGTATGTATTGTCTAGGTCAAACCATGCTTTTAGAAAGCCCTTGCATCCAGAGATTACAAGCCATAGATTTGCTTTGTGGATTCCATCAACAGTCCCAAACTTTAAGCAGGATGAAGTTGTTAATTTTATTAAGTCGCTTGGTGCGAAAGATGTAACGGTGGTAAAATAAGGTATGAACCAATTTAAGAAAAATAATCTATTCATAATCAATTTATTTATCTGTAGTATTTTGTTTGTAGGATGTGATAAAAAATCTCCTGAGTGGGAATACTTCCCTGATATGTATGATTCTCCAGCAAGAGAAGCTCAAGAATTTGATCCCACAGCCCCAAACAAAGTAGGTGGACGATTGCCTGTAGCTGGAACAATTCCAGTTGGTTATACGCCCTACGAATACGCGGGACCAAACTTAGATGATAGTCGGGTAAAGGATATGAAAGTCCCTGATTCAATCCCACTCACAGTGGCTAACTTGAAAAGAGGTGAATCACAGTTCCAAATTTTCTGCTATCCATGCCATGGGCCCCAAGGTGAGGGAAATGGTCCTGTAGTAGGAGCTCCTGGTGGTGGAAAATTTAACTATAGTCCAAACATGAATATTCATGGTACCTATGCATACTTAAATGACGGTCAAATTTATCATGTAATTACAAATGGAAATGGACAGATGCCAGCTTATGCTTCTATGATTTCTGAAGAAGATAGATGGAAAATTGTATTGTATGTTAGAAAATTAAAAGATGTTTACGTCGCAATGGGAAAAATAAATTCCCCAGCCACTGAATCTGAACCCAAGAAGGATGGAAATTAATATAGTATGAAAGTGGAATATAACGATAGTCAAATAACATATAAAATGCCATCCGCAACAAGAGGTTGGCTTCTGGGAATGATGGTTTTGGGAGTTATCTCGCTTTTAATATCATTCTTGGTTCTGAACAAATCACCTGATCTATCCAAAAGCGGTCATAGTAATTTAGGCTGGTCTGTTCTTTTAGTTAGTCTTTTTCTCCCATTTGGAGTGGCGAGTTGCGGTATTTTCTTCACTGCTGTCAGCCATGTAACAGGATCACATTGGTCTATCACTGTTCGAAGATTAGCAGAAAATTTTTCAAGATTTCTACCAATTGCTTTTGTTCTCTTAGCAGTTTTGGTCTTTTTGGGAGTTCATGATATATATGAATGGTCTCACAAAGAAGTTGTAGCTAAGGATCACCTTTTGCAACATAAAAGTGGATGGTTAAATGAACCGTTTTTCCCTATTAGATTGATTGTAATAGCTGGAATTTGGATATTTTTTGGGAATTTATTTTTAAAAAACTCAACTTCTCAAGATGATTCAAAAAGTCTCGATCTCACACTGAAAAATAATAAATTATCTGCAGCATATATATTGGTTTTTGCAATTTCTTTTTCTATTGTTGCTTATGATTTACTGATGTCGCTCACACCACATTGGTTTTCAACTATATGGGCAATCTATATTTTTGCGGGTATCTACCAATCCACCTTTGCCATAATGTTGATTTTGATTTCACATTTAAAAAAGAATGGTTTTTATGGTGGATCTGTAAATGAAAATCATATCCATGATTTAGCTAAATATATGAAATCTTTTTGCATTTTTTGGGCTTACATCGGATTCTCACAATTCATGTTGATATGGTATGCAAACCTACCTGAGGAAACATTTTTTTATGAACTTAGGTTAATGGGAGGTTGGACCACAATATCTTACGCACTTCCTTTTATTAAGTTTATCATTCCTTTTTTACTTTTAGTAAATAGACCAAACAAACGAGATATTAACTTCCTAACAAAAGTATCTATTTGGATTCTTTTTACAGAAATAGTTGAACTACATTGGATAGTATTTCCAAGTAATTTTGAGAGTTTTGATATAATCAGCTTGGTAATGAGCTTTGGTGGTTCTATAGGGGTTCTTGGGTTATTTGGATTCACTGTTTTAAAGGGTATGGAAAAGTCAAAAATAATACCAGTTGGTGATCCAAGACTAGAAGAATGTCTTCACCATCACCAATAGAATAGGAGACTATATGAAATTAATTCTTACACTTATATTATCATCCCTTATAGTAATCAATTGCTCTAAGAAGGCTCATGTCACTTGGGATACAGAGTTATATTCTGACCCTGAATTAAAAACTTCATTAGGTTCACTAAAAAAGGATACTATCATTGAAGCTTTGGATTATAGGCATCATGGGTGGTCTGTTAGAGATAGCATCCAAGTCCAGGTTAATGGTAAGATTGGTTATATCAAACCCGGAACTGCTGTGATTGACCAAGATCCAACAATGTCTGTATATACATGGGGACATAGAAAAGATTACAAATATTTTTACGACCCAAATGACAAAGAGCACTTTCCGAAAGGTTTTGAGCACCCAGCTGTTAAAAATTTATCAAAAGATAAAATACCATTTGATAAAATTGTTGAAAACTTACCTGCTCAAGAATAAATTTCTATAGGACAGAAGTACATATGTATCTCTGTCCTGATTTCTTCCTAAATATCGACTACTTTTATTAATATAAAACTAATATTATCTAAACCAGAGTACTTCAAGGAAAAGGAAATTAATTGGTTGCAAAATGACTCTTCACTACTATCCTTTTCTAAAAATTGATTGAACATATCATGTGGAATTCCTTCCCATAATCCATCTGTGCAGAGTAAAAAAGTTGAACCTATGGAAAACTTTAGTTCTTTCTCAAAAATCAATGGTTTTCTATCTGTTAAATCTCCAACTATAGCAGATGTAAGTATATTTTTTCTTTTATGAACTCTTAGTTCTTCTTCTGTAATATTATTTTTTTTAAATAACTCAAAGACCTCACTGTGATCTTCAGTAATCCTATCCATTTTAGATGAAGATAAAAGATATGCTCTGCTATCACCTACATTGTACACCAATGCTTTTTTATTAATAAAATAGATCCCACAGAGAGTTGTACCTAATCCGGGTGAATTCATTGAATTAGCTTTATCATTGAGAAAACTTTTTGCTCTTATGATTTCATTTTTAATATCCTTGGATGATTGGATATTATGTTTAAAATTATTCAAAGATTCAAGAACTGTATAACTTGCAATTTCTCCTTTGTCGTGACCACCCATACCATCTGCAACTGCAAATATTGGATTTTTCTGATTTATAATTTGATACTTAAAAGATTTCATTTGTTTAGTTTGCACTACAGTGTCATGAATTAAGAGTGAATCTTCATTGTTATTACGATAATTTCCATTATGGGTAAAATAAAATACTTTTATTATCATTATTCAAGATACTCCCATACAGAGTGATACCCACCCAATTTATTTATATGTTCAATTAACTTTGAGAAAAAAATATTTGATGACAGAGTCTCACTATCACCAATGATTATTAACTCTTTTTTTGCTCTAGTCATGGCAACATTCATCCTCTTTAAATCTGAGAGAAAACCAATCTCTGAGGAATCATTAGATCTAGTCAAACTTAAAAATATACAATCTTTTTCTCGACCTTGGAATGAATCTATAGTATTTATTTCAATAGATCTAAGTAAACTTTCATTTTTTGAAAATAATTCCTCTAAAAAATTAACTTGGGCTTTGTACGGTGATAAAATTCCAAAGGATAAATTAATATCTTTTGAATAGTAGGTTGAAAATATTTTGAATAATAAAATACCTTCTTGTTCATTATAAATTGATTGGTCATTGTCTGCTCTAGTTTCTACAAAATCTGCACCAACTGTATCAATGAATATAATATGAACATTTGAATCAATTTTATCTGTTCCAATTGAATGATTTTTATTTGTACGATCTGAAATTAATAAATTATTATAGAATACTTGATTCGGAAATCCCAATATTTGATCATTCATTCTATATTGAATATTTAAAAATCCAGACTGCATAGGATTATTTTTAAATTTAAATAGTAATTTTTCTAAAAATGTTATTTTTAATCCACTATTATTTTTTTTTGAATAAATTGTCGGGGGTAGTTGGTTAGGATCGCCAACAAATATTATTCTTTGAGAGGGTTGTAGAATTATTGGTAAATAACAAAGGGGCTCTAATGCTTGTGAGGCTTCATCCACAAAGATAGAATCAAACTTACATTTCTTGATAATTTTTGAAGTATATAAACTTGTAAGAGTAGATGTAACTACATTCGTTTTATCTAATATATCTTCTATGATTATGTCCTCGGTCTTTTTGCATAATTTATATAATTCTTTTGCCTCTCTTAATTTATCTCTACGATCTTGGTATTCTTGTTTACCAAAATTTCTCTTAAAACTTCTAGCTTTTTTTATTAATTCATCTGCTTGTTTTTTATATTTTTTTATTTCTTTATAATAATCATGATTTTTTATTTTATAATCAAGTGTAGTATGTAAGATATTTTCTGAAACTCTTACAGGATTTCCAATTCGTAGTACATTAATTCCTTTTTCTACAGTTTTCTCTGTTAATAAATCCACAGCAAGATTACTAGATGCAGAGAGTAATATTTTTTCTCCAAGATTTACTAATTCATTAACCGATTCAATAATTACTGTAGTTTTTCCAGTTCCAGGTGGTCCATGTACAATATAAAAATCATTTG
>Ga0209550_10000487_pt1 | contig 37536 bp, 26 predicted proteins | sample LauGreSuBDMM15SN_2_FD_187567 | JGI IMG/M metagenome (GOLD analysis project Ga0209550, IMG submission 187567) | Freshwater lake microbial communities from Lake Michigan, USA - Su13.BD.MM15.SN (SPAdes) (version 5) | ecosystem: Environmental > Aquatic > Freshwater > Lake | place: Lake Michigan... | reverse complement strand
GAGTTTTCCCGCAGATTCAGGACCGAGCCGATGAATACCGGTGCGGATCTAAACGAGCGCCGTTCCGAAAGGTCCTCACGAAGCCGACTCCGGTTAGAAAAGTGAACTCTTTGGCAAGTGGGCTTTTCACCCGGTTGACGATGCGCAAGGACAGGCGGCGTTCCGGCCGCCTATGCACGGCGACAGGAATGTCGCCGGTCCGTCAGCGCGTGACCTCCGGGAAACTCGGCCACCGGCAGATGCCCCCCGGCAACTTGGTTGCCTGCAAAAACCGGTGGGCGTCTCATCCCAAGGGGAATCGAAATTAACTGAACTCGGCGTCGATCAACTCGCAGAAATGATGGATCAAAAAGAGATGGGCCTCTTGCGTAGCCGGGCCGCAGTTGCCCGGGATGATGAGATCGCAGGTGGCGAGGCCCTTGGCGTGGCCACCGCCGCGGCCGAGGAAGGCGATGGACTCGAGCTGCAGCTTTTTCGCTTCGTGCAGGGCGGCGAGGATGTTGGCCGAATGACCGCTGGTGGTGAGCACGACGAGGAGATCTTCCGGGCGCGCGAAGCCGGCGATTTGACGCGAGAAGGCGTGTTCGTGGCCGTAGTCGTTGACGACGCAGGTGAGGAGCGAGCCGTCGGCGGAGAGAGCGATAGCGGGCAAGGCGCGGCGGTTTTTGGCGTAACGGCCGACGAGTTCGGTCGAGAAATGGGCGGCCTCCGCGGCGCTGCCGCCATTGCCGCAGATGAGTAATTTTCCGCCACGGCGGAGCGTCGCGAGGATCATCTGGCCGGCGCGGTCGATCGCGGGGCGAATTTCGGAGAGCGACTGCAAGGTGCGGACGGTTTCGGCGAGAGAGACTTCGAAGGAGCGCATGGTACGGGGAAGGAAAGTAGCGAGTAGCGAGTAGCGGGTAGCGAGTAGAAAAATGGGGTCGGAGCCGAGTGCGGGGAATGCGCCGAATCAAGCTCGCTACCCGGTCCATGAACCTCAGTACTTTTCAGGGTGCGCCTCCGTAAACTTACACTCCGCCATTTTCGCAACGTGGGCTTTGCCGCGTTGGAACTGAAGGGGCGGCAGCAGTTTTTGGTCGGGGCGAATGGCCAGGGAAAAACGAATCTTCTCGAGGCGGCGGGTTTTTTGACCGCGCTCCGGTCGTTTCGCGCGGCGGACAATAAACTGCTGGTCGGCCACGGTGAGCACACGGCGGCGATCGTGTGCGAGCTGGAGCACGAGCGGCAGGGCGAGACGAAGGTCACGATCAAGCTGCGGCACGACGGCAAGGAGCTCTGGTGCGACACCGAGCGCGTGACGCGGCTCGCGGATTACCTCGGGAAATTTCCGACGGTCGTATTTTCGTCGCAGGATTTGCAGTTGGTGCGGGGCTCGCCGGCGGGGCGGCGGCGTTGGTTGGACCTGACGTTGGCGGCGATGGACGCGGGGTATTTGCGAGCGTTGCAGACGTTCACGCGGGCGCTCGCGGAGCGGAATGCGTTGTTGAAACGAGGCGCGGCGGACTATGCGCAGCTCTCGGCGTTCGAGCACACCTTAGCCCCGGCGGCAGCGGAGCTCATCAGCCTGCGAGCGGCGGGCCTGAAAGTGCTCGGTGCGTCCTTGGAGAAAAACTACGCGCGCTTGTGTGATGAGGCGGAGCCGGCCGGGCTCACGTATGAGCCGGACTTTGCCGAACCGTCGGCGGAGGCGCTGCTCGCGCGGCTGGAGTCGGGGCGTTCGCGCGATGCGCAGTTTCGCACGACGCTTGTGGGGCCGCATCGGGATGACTTTCATTTTACGGTGCGACACGCCGCGGCGAAGGAGTTTGCTTCAGAGGGGCAACAGCGATCGTTGGTGCTCGCGCTGCGCTTGGCGCAGGCGGAGTGGTTTCATGAAAAGAGCGGTATCCGGCCGGTGCTGCTCGCGGATGATGTCCTCGGCGAACTTGACCCGACAAGGCGGCGGCGGTTTTGGTCGGCGATCGACGCGGAGTCGCAGGTGATCGCGACGGGGACGAGCTTGCCGGATGCGGTGCTCGGAACGTGGCAGGTGTTTGCGGTGGCGGATGGGGTGTTTACAGAAAAAGTGCCTGATATGGAGGCGACCGCGTGACGCTGGAGCCGTGGCAATGGGCGCTGGCGGTGCTCGCCGCGCTGATCGTAGGGATCTCGAAATCCGGCATCGGCGGGCTCGGGATTCTTGCGGTGGTCCTGTTCACCCTGATGATGCCGGCGAAGCAGGCGACGGGCACGGTGCTGCCGTTGTTGTGCTTCGGCGATATCGTGGCGTCGGTGACCTACGGGCGGCACGCGAAGTGGCTGCACGTGTGGCGGCTGTTTCCGTGGACGGCGGGTGGTGTGGTACTGGGATGGCTGGCCTTTGATCGTGTGAACGACCGGCAGGCGCAGGGTCTCATCGGCGCGATTTTTCTTGGGTTGGTCGTGACGCAACTCATCCGGCGCAAGTGGGGCGGGCACGAGGCGGAGCATGGCGCGTGGTTTGCTCCGACCATCGGCGTGTTGGCGGGTTTCACGACGCTGGTGGCGAACGCGGCTGGCCCGTTTATGGTGGTCTATATGCTTGCGATGCGGTTGCCGAAACTGGATTGGGTCGGCACGAGCGCAGTATTTTTCCTATTACTCAATCTCTTCAAGGTGCCGTTTATGGTCGATCTTGGGCTGATTCATGCGACGAGCTTTACGTTCAACCTCTGGCTGGCTCCGATGGTGCTCGCGGGGGCGTGGTTCGGGCGAAAACTCGTGTTGAAGATCGATCAACAGGTATTTGAAAACCTCGCGCTCGCGCTCAGTTTGGTCGCCGGGCTCAATCTCGTTTACACATCATGGCGCGGATGAATGTCAGGCAAATGTGGGCGGCGAAGCTGGCGGGGAAACCGGTGCCGGCGGCGCTGGATGTGCCGGCGAATGGCGCGGCCTCGGGGCAGGCGTCGTCGGGCGTGCGGGCGCGGACCCCGTTTAGCGGGGTGGTGTTGGGGATCGACCCGTCGCTGCGCGGGACAGGTTTGGCGCTGATTGAATTTGCGGTGGGCCGGCAGCCGATTTTGTTGCGGTGTCAGACGGTGAAGGTGCATGTAAAACTGCCGATGGCGGTGGCGCTCGGAGAGATTCATCGGGCGGTGGCGGCGTTTTTGGATGCGGCGAAGGACGTCCGGCACGTGGCGCTCGAGCAGACGATTTTTGTGCAAAATTTTCAGACGGCGCAGATCCTCGGTGCGGCGCGCGGGGCGGCGATCTCGGCGGCGGCGTTGCGGGAGAAACCGGTTTTCGAATACGCACCGTTGCGGGTGAAGCAGGCGGTGGTGGGTGCGGGCCGCGCGAGCAAGGAGCAGATGGCACGTACGGTAATGGCGCTGCTGGGACACGGGCGCACGCTAGCGCTGGATGAGGCGGACGCGGCAGGGGTGGCGTTGTGCCATGCGTTCACGTGGCGGGAGTGAGGAGGGAAGGGCCAAGGGCCAAGGACCAAGGACCAAGGACCAAGGACGGAGGAGGGGAGCGGATTTTTTTAACCGCGAAGAGATTTCGCCAAGCGGCAAGATTTTGGAGTGCGACGGCGGGTGATCGCCTGGTCGGGGAATCGGAGGTGTCGGCTGATCGCCGAAACGGGGTGTGTGCGCGCCGCGCGGCGGCGGGCTGGGGCGGACGCCGGTGGAAAGAGGGCGGCGTGCCGACAAGCGGCCGCGCTGCGATGGGGTGAATGGGCTGGCACTTGCCGCCGTGCCGTGGCGCGGTGGCTGGGGTGATTCGATTCCGGCTCGAGGCCGCGCGACCGTAAAAGTGCGCGGTCCCATTCAAACGTCAGTGCAACCCGCTCGGTGCAGGTGCAGCGTCACGTCAAACCGGCGACGTGCGAGGCCGGGGCGTCCACTCGCTGGCGCTCGCGGCTACGGGGCGTTGGCCCAAGGGGAATTTAGCCGAGGACGGCTTTGAGGACTTTGCCGAGATCGGTCGCGCGGTAGGGTTTGGTCAAGTAGCCGCAGAAGCCCAGGTCGAGATACTTGCGCGCCGACTCGGCGTGGTCGTAGCCGCTGGAGAGAATCGCGCGGACTTCGGGGTCTATTTCCTTGAGCGCTTGGAAGCACGCTTCGCCGCTCATGCCTCCGATTACCGTAAGGTCCATGATGACGGCGTCGTAGGGGCGTCCAACATTCAGATACCGTTTGTAGAGGGCGACAGCGTCCTCGCCGTTTTTCGCGAGATCGAAGTTATAGTCGAGGCGCGTGAGCATCGTGGCGGTGAGCGCGGAGATTTTCGGGTCGTCGTCCATGAAGAGGACGCGACCCGTGCCGAAGCGCGGCGGCGCGGCGCGGCGCGCTGGCACTTCGAAGGAGTGTTTGGCTTTCGGCAGGTAGACGGTGAAGGCGGTGCCGACGCCGACCTCGGTGGCGAGTTCGAGTTGGCCGCCGTGTTTGCGCACGATCGAAAGGACCGTGGCGAGACCGAGGCCCGTGCCGTGTTTTTTTGTCGTGAAAAACGGATCGAAGATTTTTTCGACGTGCTCGGGTTTGATGCCGCTACCGTTATCGCGCACCGCGAACTCGACGTAATCGCCGGCGGCGAGCGAGGCGATTTGGCTGTCGGCGAGGGTAATGTTGGCGGCGCGGATTTGCAGGCGGGGCCGATGGGGTTCCGGGGGCATGGCCTGCAGGGCGTTGACGATGAGGTTTTGGAAGACTTGGAGGATTTGCGGCTTGTCGACCAGGACCGACGCGACGCCCTCGGGCACGTCGATCGCAACCTCGGCATTCGACGCGGCGCCGGCGATCGTGAGCGAGTCGGTGAGGATTTCGTGGGCCGCGACGACGGTGGGTGTGCCCACGCCTCCTTGGGCGAACGAGAGGAGCTGTTTCGCGAGGTCCTTCGCGGTGAGGCACGCGAGCTCGGCGTCGCCGAGCGCGGCGGCGTCGCGGTGGTCTTTGCCGAGGGAAACCGCGCCGAGGATGGTGGTGAGGAGATTGTTGAAATCGTGGGCGATGCCGCCGACGAGGAGGCCGAGCGATTCGCTGCGGTTGGCTTTGACGAGTTCTTCGGGCGTGAGGGTCATCTGCTCGGGGTCGCGGAAAACAATGGCGACGCCGCGCGGTTTACCGTCGGAGCCGAAGGCCGCGCGCGCCGTCCAGACGATGGGGGTCGGCGGTTCGCCTTCGTTCGGTGACGTGAGGGCGTCGGCGCTGATGAGCGGGAGCGGCTGATCGGCCGACAGCGCGCGCTCGACGGGATCGCTGCCGGGACGGTGGCTCTGGCGGTTGACGAGTTGAAAGACGTCGCCGAGGGACTGGCCGCGCACGGCGTCGGGGGAGAGCCGGAGCAGCGGGCTGGAGGCGGTGTTGGCGAAAATGATTTTTCCGCGGGCATCCGTGATCAGGACGGCTTCGGCGAGGGTGCCCAACGCGGCGGTGGCGAGGGCGGCGGGGAGCGTGTGATCGTCGGGCGAGGTGGCGGCCGAGAGGTCGGAGGGCAGGGCGACGGCGAAGCCGACGACCCGCGCGAGGTCGCGTTTGCGGGTGAGGCTGCGGTGCGCGCCGAAGAGCACGGGCACGGGGTGGCCGTCCTTGCTGCGGAGGCAGACGGCTTCCGTGAAGGAGCTGTGGCCGGGAGCGCGGGCGAGCAGCCAAGCTTCGAGTCCACCGGTCGCCGCTGCGGGCGGGAGTGCGGCGGTGAAGGATGCGGCCTCGGGGGCGAGCTCGCCCTCCTCGTAGCCGAGGAGTTTTTCCCAGGCTGGAGAGAACCAGAAAATCTTGCCGGCGAAATCGAGTTCGAAGGCGGCGAGCGGTCCGCCGCTGCTGAGGGCTTGGAGCCGAGCCTCGTTGGCGAGGGCGTCCTCCTCGAGCTGTTTACGGTCGGTGATGTCGAGATGGATACCGACGACGCGGGCGAGTTCGCCGGTTGCGGTTATGACCTGGAGACCGCTGCATTGGACCCAAACCCAATGGCCACGCCGATGCTGCATGCGAAACTCGACGTTGAAGGGGCGGGTGCCGACGGTGGACTTCTTGCCGATTTTGTCGGGTGCGGCGGAGGAGTCTTCGGGGTGGATGAGTTGATGCCAGGTCGCGAGCGTGTCGGGCAATTCGGCGTCGGCGTAGCCCACGATTTTTTTCCACGCAGGGGAAAAGAGCACCCGGTCGCTCGAAAGGTGGAGGTCGAAAAAACCCGTGGTGCCTTGGTCGGCGAGCAATGCGAAGCCCGCAGTGGCTTCGTTCAGATCAGAGGCGATGACGGGTGGCGTCGTGAGAGTCTGGGTGTTACGACTTGTGGAGGCCTCACTCAAATTAACTGGCATCCAGCCACGCGCCGCAGCGCTTGGCGAGGAAATCGATGTAGGCCGGATGATCGTTGAGGCACGGAATCGCAGTGAACGATTCGCCGCCGGCTTCTTCGAATTCTTCGGCTCCGCGGACGCGGATTTCTTCGAGGGTCTCGAGGCAGTCGGTCACGAAGGCCGGGGTCATGACGAGCATGCGTTTACGACCCTCGCCCGCGAGGCGTTTTAATTCGAAGTCGGTGTACGGAGTGAGCCACGGTTCACCGACGATGCGCGATTGAAACGCGATGGACCAGCGGGCGGGGTCGAGTCCGGCGCGTTGGGCGAAGAGCTGGGTGGTGCGGGTGACCTGGGCCTTGTAGCAGGTCGCGTGGGCGGGCGAACAGGTGTTGCAACAATCGGGGGTGACGAGGCAGTGGGCCTTCGAGGAGTCGCCTTTGGTGAGATGGCGTTTCGGAATGCTGTGGTAACTGAACATCAGGTGATCGTGGGGCTGCGCCAGATACGGGCGGGCGCTGGCGACGAGGGCATCGATGTAGTCGGGTTCCGCGTAGAACGGCTGGGCGCAGGCGACCTTCATGGTGGGCGCGAGCTCGGCGGCGACCCGGCGGACTTTGACCACGACGGTTTCCCAGCTCGACATCGCGTAGTGCGGGTATTGCGGGAAGAGCAGGACTTCGTTGACGCCCGCCGCGATGAGGCGGCGGACCGCGTCGGGGATCGACGGATTGCCATAGTTCATGGCGAGGTCGACGGGAGCGCTCAGGCGTTTTTGGAGGGCGGCTTGGGTGAGCTTGCTCGTGACGATCAACGGGGAGCCAGCGTCGGTCCAAATGGTGGAGTAGGCGTGGGCGGAGTTTTTGGCGCGAAACGGTATGATAATGCCGTTGACCAACACACTCCGGATGAAAGCCGAGCCAGGTCGGTCGATGACGCGCTCATCGCCGAGGAATTCGCGCAGGTAGCGCTTGACGTCTGGGACGGAGGTGGAATCGGGCGAACCGAGGTTGAGGAGGAGGATAGCGCGTTGAGCCATACAGGGGTGAGACATGTCCGCAGGAAATCGGCGATGTCAAATGGCGGCGGCGCGCCGCAGGCGATCGTTGATGGCATCGGCGAGGCCAGCGCGGCCCGGGGCGAGTTCGATGTGCAGGCGGGTGAAGCCGGCTTGGTCGAGCTCGCGGAGGAGGGCGAAGAGTCGCTGGGCTACTCGGGGCAGGTCGCCGCGGTGATCAAACCAATGGATATTTTTTCCGCGGAGGACAGGGGGCTTCGCGATGAACACCCAAGCCTCGCGCGGATCGCCCGAGGAGACCTCGCGCGTGGTGAGGCGCGTGTGCAGTTGCACGGGCGTGCGCGGGCTGTAGTGGCGCGTGAGCAATCCAGGAGCGATTTGGGCGACTGCAGTGGCTGGGGTGCGACGACGCGCTGGAGCGAGCACGGGGACGCCGAGGGCTTGTTCGAGTTGTGCGCGGGTGATTGCGCCGGGGCGAAGGACGCGGGGGCGCGCGGGCTGGCGGAGGTCAACGATGGTGGATTCGAGACCGACCGAGCAGGGGCCGCCGTCGAGGATGTGGCTGATTTTATCGCCAAGGCCGTCACGCACGTGTTGGGCGGTGGTGGGGCTCACGTAGCCGAACGGGTTCGCACTCGGAGCGGCGAGCGGCACGCCCGCGAGCCGGAGGAGGCGACGGAAGAGGGGATGAGCGGGCATGCGGACGGCGACACTCGGGAGACCGGCGGACACGATCGCGGGCACGAGCGCGGTCTTCGGCAGCACGAGGGTGAGCGGGCCGGGCCAGAATATCTTCGCGAGCACGAGGGCGGCGGGGTTGACGACTGCGAGTTTGGCGAGGTCCGCGATCGCCTCGATGTGCACGATCAGCGGGTCGGTTTGGGGACGCGCCTTTGAGAGGAAGATGTGCTTGCAGGCGTCGGCGTCGAGGGCGTTGGCGGCGAGACCGTAGACGGTTTCGGTCGGAGCGGCGACGAGTCCGCCCGAACGCAACACGCGGGCGAGCGTCGCGAGATTGCGTGGCGTGCCCGTGTAGGTGCGCGCGCGGAGTGGGCGTGGGCGAACGGAGGAAAGAGCCTTTGATCGTACGGGCATCGGGGGCCTGTGGTGGCAGCGGGATCGTGCGGCGGCAAGCCCAGCGCGGCGTATCCGTTGGTGATGCTCCGCTGCGACGTCTTGCGATGGGTTCACCCGCAACCATGACTTGGTGCGAATTTACGTTTTACCTCGGTCCTTCCGTAGTCATCCGTAACGTCTCTATTTTACCATGAGCTCCACCCGCAAACCTGTCCTCCTCGTCATCCGTGATGGCTGGGGTAAGAATCCTCACACTGAGCAAAACGCGACCAACGCCGTGTTCCTCGCCAAGAAGGCGTGCGACGACGCGTTACAGGCGAAGTATCCGCACACGCTCGTCTCCGCGAGCGGTCTCGATGTGGGGCTGCCCGACGGGCAGATGGGTAATTCCGAAGTCGGTCATGAAAACATCGGCGCGGGCCGGATCGTCGATCAGGAGCTGGTGCGGCTGAATAAACTATTTTCCGAAAAACAACTCGCGTCTAATCCCGTCTGGCACGCGGTGGTGGCCCGCGTAACGGCGTCGCCGACGGCGAAGCTGCACGTCATGGGCATCGTCTCCGACGGTGGGGTGCACGGGATGCTCGAGCATCTCTACGGGATTTTGCAGCAAGCGAAGGACGATGGTCTGACGAAGGCGCAAGTGTTCATCCACGGGTTCACGGATGGCCGCGATACGGCGCCGCAGAGCGGGCTGGCGTTTGTCGAGCAAGTCGAAGCCAAGTGTCGTGAGATCGGCGTCGGTACGATCGCGACGATCTGCGGGCGTTTTTGGGCGATGGACCGCGACAACCGTTGGGAGCGTGTGCAGAAGGCCTACGACATGTTGAGTGGCCGCCAAGCAGTGGCGACGGCGACGAGCGCGGCCGAAGCGATCGAGCATTACTATCGGAATCCGCTCAGCCCGACGCAGAATGGCGATGAGTTTGTGCCGGCAACGTGGATCGTGGGCGCGGCAGGGAAACCGCTCGCGACGTTTGGGGATGGTGACGCGGTGCTGTTTTATAATTATCGCGGCGACCGTCCGCGCGAGATCACCAAGGCGTTTGTGCTGGATAGCTTCAAGGCGTTCGACCGCGGGGCGAAGCTCGATCTCTACTACGCGACGATGACCGAATATGAGCACGGGCTACCGGTGCACATCATCTCGGGCAAACCGGCGAAGTTGAAAAACATCCTCGGCGAAGTCGTGAGCGCGGCTGGCATCGGACAGTTTCGCTGCGCCGAAACGGAGAAGAATCCGCACGTGACGTTTTTCTTTAACAACTACCGCGGGGAGCCGTTTCCCGGTGAAGACCGCGCGTGTCCCGCGAGCCCGTCGGTGGCGACCTACGATCTGCAGCCGGAGATGTCGGCGGCGGAGGTGACGGCCGCAGCCAAGGCGGCGATTCTGTCAGGGAAATATGGATTCATCGCGGTGAACTTCGCGAATCCCGACATGGTGGGGCACACGGGCTCGTTGCCCGCGACCATCAAGGCCGTCGAGGCGACGGATGCGGGCGTGGGCGAGTTGCTCGCCGCGATCGCGCAGGTGGGTGGCAAGGCCGTCGTCTGTGCGGACCACGGCAACGCCGAGCAGATGTGGGACCCGATCACGCGCGGCCCGCACACCGCGCACACGCTGAATCTTGTCGAGGTCTTTGCCGTGGGCGAAGGTTTGGTCGCGGGGAAAACCACGATGCGCAGCGGCGGTCGGCTCGGCGACATCGCGCCGACGGTGCTTCATTTAATGGGGCTGCCGAAGCCGGTGGAGATGACGGGCGAGAGTCTCGTGGTGGGCTAAGTAGGTGGGTGGTTAGCACCGAGAATCTGTTTGCGCACCCTTCGCTGGGTGCGTTCTCCTCTCCGACTCATTTTGACCATGCACCGCTCCCATCACTGTGCCCAGCTCACTCCCACCGATCTCGGCGCGACCGTTTCGCTCCTCGGCTGGGTGGATTCCATCCGCGACCACGGCGGGATTCTCTTTATCGATTTGCGCGACCGCAAAGGCATCACGCAGGTGATGTTTGACCCGAAGGCGAATCCGGCGATCGGCGAGCAAGCCGCGCACCTGAAGCCGGAGTCGGTGATCGGGATCAAGGGCAAGGTCGTCGCGCGCCCCGAGGGCACGGTGAACGCGGCGCTGCCCACGGGCGGAGTCGAGGTCGATGCGACCGAGCTAACGATCCATAATATTTCCGACACGCCGCCGTTTCCGCTCGACGACGTGGGTGGTGACAAGGTGAACGAGGATATGCGGCTGACCTATCGTTATCTCGATCTGCGCCGTCCGAAGATGCGGAAGAACCTGCACGTGCGGCACAAGGCGGCGAAGTCGATCCGTGATTATTTTGACTCCCAAGAGTTCATTGAAGTGGAGACGCCGGCCCTGTTCAAGAGCACGCCGGAAGGTGCGCGCGAGTATCTCGTGCCGTCGCGGATTCATCCGGGACAGTTCTACGCGCTGTCGCAGTCGCCGCAGCAGTTTAAGCAGATTCTCATGGTGGCGGGAGTGGAGAAATATTTCCAAATCGCGCGCTGCTTCCGCGACGAAGATTTGCGGTCGGATCGGCAGATGGAGTTCACGCAGGTGGACGTCGAGGCCTCGTTCGTCACGCGCGAAGACATCTACGCGCTGTTCGAGGGCATGCTGAAGAAACTCTGGCAGGACGTGCTGGGTCAGGACATCGCGACGCCATTCGTGCGCATGCCGTTCCACGATGCGATGAACCGCTTCGGGGTGGATAAACCCGATGTGCGCTTCGGCATGGAGCTCGTGGACTTCACCGAGTTGTTCAAGACCTCCGGGTTCAAGGTGTTTGCCTCGACGGCGACCGGTGGTGGCGCCATCAAGGCGATCAATGCCAAGGGGCTCGCCGACCTTACGCAAGGTGAGCTCAAGACGCTCGAGGAAGTCGCCAAATCGCTCGGTGCGAAGGGACTCGCCTTCATCAAAGTCGAAGGCGGCGAGTGGAAATCGCCGATCGTGAAATTCTTCTCGGAGACGGAAAAGGCGGCGTTGACCGCCCAGCTCGGTGTGACCGAAGGCGACATGATTTTCTTCGCGGCGGCGCCGTGGGAAAAGGCGTGCGCGATCTTGGGCCGAATCCGCCTCGAGGCGGCGCAACTGCTCGTGAAGCGGGGTAAAATGACGATCCGGCACGACGACTGGAAGTTTCTGTGGGTCGTCGATTTTCCGTTGATGAGCCACGACGAGGCGGAGAACCGCTACGTTGCGACGCACCATCCGTTCACCGCACCCGTCGCGGAGGATGCGGCATATCTCGACAGCGACCCGAAGAAAGTTCGCGGTCAGCATTATGACGTTGTCCTTAACGGCATGGAACTCGGGGGAGGCTCGATCCGCATTCACAACCCGGCGATGCAGAAAAAGATTTTTGAAGAGGTGCTCAAGATCCCGGCCGACGTGGTGGAAAGCCGATTTGGCTACATGTTGAAGGCGTTTACCTATGGCGCGCCGCCGCACGGTGGCATCGCGTTTGGTTTGGATCGGATGTGTGCTTTGCTCTGCGGCACGACGAGCATCCGTGACGTGATCGCGTTTCCGAAAACCCAAAAAGGCCAAGATCTCATGGCGCAGAGCCCGACACCGGTCACGGCGAAGCAGCTAAAGGATCTGCACATTGCGATCGTGATGCCCGAGTGAGCTCGGGGGGCGCGATGCAACGCGTGATCTTTTGCGGCGAGCCGGACGTGCGGATACTCGCTTGCGCGTGACCTTGGCGAATCTACGCTCTGATCAGGAATTTTAACCCATCACACTCGCATGAAACTCATCATCGCCATCATCAAGCCATTCAAGCTGGAGGAAGTAAAAGCAGCGCTCGCCGAGGCCGGGATCGAGGGGATGACGGTGACCGAAGTCAAAGGCTTCGGTCGCCAAAAGGGACACACGGAGACTTATCGTGGCAGTGAATACACCGTCGATTTTCTGCCCAAGGTGAAAATCGAAGTGGCCGTGGCTGATGAGGCTGCTGGCAAGGCGGTCGAGCTCATCGTCAAAGCCGCGAAGACGGGAAAGATCGGCGACGGCAAAGTGTTTATCCTCCCGCTGGAGGAAGTGGTGCGCATCCGGACGGACGAGCGGGGCGAGGCGGCGGTCTGAGCCTGAATCGGGGCGGGGGGGACTGCGGTGATCGCCGTCTAGCGGTGACTCCGCATGGGCTCTGTCATAAACTTTGATTGATCGATTCATCAAAGACGTGACTAGCATGAATAATAATACTCAGTGGGAGAACCCTTATGCGAATAACCAGTGCTTACCTTCGTCCTATTCTCATCTCGCTTTTTCTCGGGCTGCTGTGCTCCCCATGGGTGCGCGGCGAGTCCGCGGCGGCTGCGCCGGTGGTGCCCGTCGCACTGGCTCCGACGGTGGAGCAAAGGTTAGCGAGTGTGGAGGCTTATCTGGCTAATACCGATCCGACCGCGGCTCTGAAAAATGCCCGAGGCGAGATTCCGCCGGGCCTGACCACACCCAGTGCGAGCGTCGCCGGACCGGGCCACAACGCGTGGATGATGGTCAGTGCGGCGCTCGTGCTGTTCATGACGCTCCCGGGGCTGGCGCTTTTTTACGGCGGACTGGTGCGGGCGAAAAATGTGCTGTCGATCATGGGCTGGTGCCTCGGTATCACGAGTGTGGTGACGGTGCTGTGGTGGGCCGTGGGCTACAGTTTGGTCTTCGGCAAAAGCTTCGACAGCCCTTACCTCGGAGGCTCGGAGCACTTCTTTCTCAAGGGCGTGGGGGGCGCCCCCAATCCGAATTATTCGTTTTGGGTTTCGCACAATGTTTTCGCGATGTTTCAGCTGATGTTTGCGATCATCACGCCGGCAGTGATTGTCGGCGCGGTGGTGGAGCGCATGAAGTTCTCCGCCGTGCTCGCGTTCACCGTGCTCTGGGTGCTGTTGGTGTATTGTCCCCTCGCGCACATGGTGTGGGGCGTAAACGGATTGATGAACGGGCTCGCCAATCCCGCCGCCTCGATCAAGGCGATCGATTTTGCGGGCGGCATGGTCGTGGAGATGGCGTCCGGTTGGTCGGCGTTGGTCTTGTGTATCGTGCTGGGTCCACGGCTTGGTTTCGGCAAGACACCCATGCCGCCACATAGTCTGGTGCTCTGTATGGTGGGGACGGGCCTGCTGTGGGTGGGCTGGTATGGATTCAACGCAGGATCGGCGGTCGCGGCGGATGGAATCGCGGGTAATGCTTTCATGGCGACGACGATTGCCGCGGCGGTGGCCGCGGGCACGTGGGCGGGATTGGAGTATTATGTGCGCGGCAAGGCCAGTGTGCTCGGATTCTGTTCGGGTGCGGTGGCGGGGTTGGTGGCGATCACGCCGGCGTGCGGTTTTATCGACGCCACTGCGTCGGTTTGGGTGGGATTGGCAGGCGGCACCTTGCCTTTCTTTGCCTGCACGAAGCTGAAGGGGTGGCTGCGCTACGACGACGCGTTGGACGTCTTTGGCGTCCATGGCGTGGGCGGCACGATCGGGATGCTCCTCACCGGCGTGTTTGCCGATGTCGCGATTAACGGAAATCTCGCCACTCACCTGAGCGCTTCAGTCGGGCGCACGTTGTGGATGGAGCAACTCAAGGGGATGGGCGTCGCCTTGGGTCTGGCGGTCGGCGGAACGTTGATCATTGCCCTCGTGCTGCGTGCGACCATCGGTCTGAGACCCTCGATCGAGGCGGAGCAGGAAGGTCTCGATCTGACCGACCACGGGGAGCACGGGTATATCTATGATGCCAGCAACATCTGAGCTGCTCCCATGAAACTCATTGTTGCGGTCATCAAGCCCTTCAGACTCGAAGAGGTCAAAGACGCGCTCGCGGCAGCCGGCGTGGAAGGCATGACGGTGACCGAAGTCAAAGGCTTCGGGCGGCAAAAAGGCCACACGGAGATCTACCGGGGCAACGAATACACGGTGGATTTTCTCCCGAAGGCCAAGCTGGAGATTGCGGTGCCGGATGAGCTGGCGGGCGCAGTGGTCGAGGCGATCGCGAGCGCGGCTCGGACCGGAAAGATCGGTGATGGGAAGATCTTCGTTTTGTCTTTGGAGGACGTGGTGCGCATCCGCACGGGCGAGCGGGGCGAGGCGGCGGTCTGACCGAGGGATGACCCAGTAGCGTTCCCTGAAGATTTGCGGTGACGGGTGCGCCCGTTCGGGTGCGGGTTTGGTGGAAATTACTGGAATTGGAGCGTCTGTAAATCGCTCTCATTTAGGATGAAGCGGTGTGGTGTGAAGTTTTTTATGAAAATCACACGGGAGATTCATGCCCGGCATTGATTTTGCTCATAGGGGGTTGCGTCCAACCCTATGAATACACTTCGAATCAAACCCTTCAGATCGCTCTTCGCGGCATGTCTGGCGCTGGTGGCCACCGTGTCTGCTTTTGCCCAAGCTGCTGCGCCCGCAGCCGCTACGCCTCCGCCGCCTCCGGCTCCGACGCTGGAGCAGCGCATCGCTGGTCTCGAAGCCTATATCGGCAACGGCGACCCGTCGGCGGTGTTGAAAGTTGGACCGAAAGATAAGGACGGCAACCTGACCATCCCGGCTGGACTGACGACTCCTTCCGTGGGTGTCGCTGGTCCCGGTCACAACGCATGGATGATGACGAGCGCGGCGCTCGTGCTTTTCATGACGCTGCCCGGTCTGGCCCTCTTTTACGGCGGCTTGGTCCGCACGAAGAACGTCCTCTCGGTCATGGCGCAGTGTCTGAGCTTGGCCGGCCTCGTCACTATTTTGTGGTGGGCGTTTGGTTACAGCTTGGTTTTCGGGAAGAGTTTCAACAGCCCGTTCCTCGGTGGCTCGGAGTTCTTCTTTTTGAAAGGCGTCGATAGCGCGCCGAACACGGACTACGCCTTCTGGGTTTCGCAGAATGTATTCGCGATGTATCAGATGATGTTCGCGATCATCACGCCCGCCCTGATCGTGGGTGCGATCGCCGAGCGCATGAAATTCTCCGCCATGATCCTCTTCATGACCGGCTGGATGTTTTTGGTCTACTTCCCGCTCGCGCACATGGTGTGGGGCGTCAATGGCTTCATGAACGGTGTGTGGAACGCCGGCGCGACCATCAAAGCCATCGACTTCGCTGGTGGCACCGTGGTGCACATGTCGTCGGGGTGGTCAGCCCTGATTCTCTGTATGATCGTGGGCAAGCGCCTTGGCTTTGGGAAAACTCCGATGCTTCCGCACAGCCTTGTCCTCTGCATGGTCGGCACCGGAATGCTTTGGGTCGGCTGGTATGGGTTTAATGCCGGTTCTGCCGCCGCCGCGGACGGTGTTGCCGCCAACGCCTTCACCACCACCACGCTCGCGACCGGTGTCGCGGCCTCAGTCTGGGCTCTCCTCGAATACCTCACCCGCAAGAAGGCCAGCGTCCTCGGGCTCTGCTCCGGTGCAGTCGCCGGTCTCGTCGTGGTGACGCCCGCTTGCGGATTTATCGACAGCACCTCGGCCATGTGGGTCGGTATCCTTGCCGGGGCGATTCCGTTCTTCGCGGTGACAAAGCTGAAAGCGATGTTCGGCTACGATGACGCCCTCGATACCTTCGGTGTGCATGCGGTCGGCGGTACGTTGGGTGCGTTGCTGGCCGGTGTTTTTGCCACGCCTGCCGTCAATGCCAACCTGAGCACGAATCTCAAGGACGTCGTCGGCAAGACGCTCTGGATCGAGCAAATCAAGGCGATCGGCATCACGCTGGTCATCGCGTCCGTCGCGACCGTGATCATCGCCCTCATCGTGAAGGCCGTCGTAGGACTTCGTCCTTCGGTGGAGGCCGAACAAGAAGGTCTCGACCTCAGTGATCATGGTGAAGAAGGTTATATCTACGAGTCGAAGTCCTGAGTGCACGGACCCATCATTAACCCATCTATTCTATGAAACTGATCATCGCCATCATCAAACCGTTCAAACTCGAAGAAGTGAAAACCGCCCTCGCCGAAGTCGGTGTGGAAGGTATGACGGTCACCGAAGTCAAGGGCTTCGGTCGCCAGAAGGGTCACACCGAGATTTATCGTGGCAGCGAGTATACCGTCGATTTCCTCCCCAAGGTGAAAATCGAAGTGGCCGTGACCGACGAAGCCGTCGGCAAGGCAATTGATGCCATCGTCGCCTCGGCCAAGACCGGCAAGATCGGTGACGGCAAGGTCTTCGTGCTCCCGCTCGAAGGCGTCGTGCGCATCCGTACCGACGAACGTGGCGACGCGGCGATCTAAAGTCGCCCGAACCACGGTGCCCTGATTCTCCAGCCGGCGTCGCGCATGCGATGCCGGCTTTTTTGTCGGCTGACGTCTGCCGTTTACAGGGTGCCGCGCGGGTTCCGACCACCGTCGACTACATGCGGGTGAGCGTGCGGAGGCCGAGCAGGTGAAGACCGGTTTCGAGTGTCAGCAGCGTCCGGGCGCAGAGCATCAGGCGGCGAGCGCGGAGGATCGGATCATCGACGAGCACTTTATCCGCACTGTTGAACGAGCTGTAGTCACCGGCGAGTTCGAAGAGGTAGAGGCAGAGGAAGTGCGGACGCAGACTCTCGCCGGCGATCCGAAGCGCGTCGGGGAATTTTGCCAGTTTGCGCGCGAGCATGATTTCGGCGGGCGTCTCCGGTGCGGTGGCGGTGGCATTGAGCGCGAGCTCGGCGGGAGTGACGCCGGCCTTGCGGAAGATCGAGTGGATGCGCGCGACGGCGTAGAGCAGGTAGGGTGCGGTGTTGCCGTCGAGGGCGAGCATCTTGTCCCACGAGAAGACGTAGTTGCTGCTGCGGTTTTGTGAGAGGTCGGCGTATTGGACGGAAGCGATGCCCACGGTCTGCGCGATGGTGCGGCAGGCTTCCGCGGAGAACTGATCGGCCTCGGGGCGCTCGGTATTTTTTGCGGTGACGATGGCGTGGGCGCGTTCCTCGGCTTCGTCGAGGAGGGCCTTGAGTTTGATGACGCCGCCGTCACGGGTTTTGAGGGCCTTGCCGTCTTCGCCGGTGACGGCGCCAAAGGTAACGTGATGCAACTCCGGCAGACGGTAGTTTTTCGCCACGAACCACTTTTTTACGGTGAGGAAGAGTTGTTCGAAGTGGTCCCCTTGGCGGAAATCCGTGACGACGACAATGCCATCGGCCCGGAAGTGCTCGGTGCGGTAGAGCGCGGTCGCGAGATCGGTGGAGGCGTAGTTGGAAGCACCGTCGGCCTTCCGCACCAAGAACGGCTGGGTTTTGAAACGCGGGTGCTCGGGGTGGAAAACGACGAGGGCGCCCTCGCTGATTTCGGCGAGCGGCGGGGTGGTTGCGGTCAGTTCGCGGTAGATCCGTTCGACCTGGTCGTTGTAGAACGATTCGCCGAGATGGTAGTCGAACTGGATACCGAGGCGGTCGTAGATCTTTTGGAAAGCGGCGAGGCTGACCTCGGAGAACGATTTCCAGAGCGCGACGTTGGTGGGGTCGCCGTTTTGGAGGGCGACGAGCTCGCGGCGAGCTTCGTCGAGTTCCGGAGAGTCATCGGGGGTGGCGGCATGGCCCAGTTTGTAAACGCGCTCGAGTTCTTCGATCGCGTCGGCGGCGAGTGCCTCCGCGTTTACCCAGCGTTTGTAACCGTAGATGAGTTTACCGAATTGGGTGCCCCAATCGCCGAGGTGGTTGTCGCGGATGACGCGCGCGCCCGTGAAAGCGAGCAGACGGCAAATCGCCTCGCCGATCACGGCCGAGCGGAGGTGGCCGACGTGCATTTGCTTTGCGGTGTTCGGTGAGGAGTAATCGACCACCCAAGTTTGGCCAGCGTGGGCGGCGGCGGCACCTGTGGCCAGCGCCTCAGGCGTGGAAAAAGACTGCAGCCAGGCGAGGAGCGCGGCGGGTTTGAGGGTGAAATTGATGAAACCGGGGCCCGCGATGCTGACCTCGTAGGCGTCGCGAACGGAGGCGGGGAGGGCGGCGACGAGTTGTTCGGCGGTGGCGCGGGGGTTGAGTTTGCGCGCCTTGGCGTAGCCGAGCGTGCCGTTGGCTTGAAAGTCGCCGTGCTTGGGGTCGGCGGTGCGCACCTCAGGGGTGAAGGCGGCGGCGTCCGCCAGTCCGGCCGTGGTCGCGGCGGTCTTCAGGGACGTGTCGAGGTCGACGGCAAGGTGGAAGGCGACGTGCATTTGGTGAGGAAACGAAATCGCGCGGCGGGCGCGCAAGCGTGGAGTTGGCGATTGGCTTGGCCGCGAAAGCTCGCGAGGAACGATGCCGACGAACGCTGGACGCTCACCTCGGGGAGTTTCTCAGCGGGTACTATAATCCGCAGAGAGGGGCGGTCGCGGGCGAACGGGCCCCAGGTCCGATACTGGGCTCTGCGCAGGACGACTGAGGCGGTTTTAGCCGGCGGATGGCGCCGGTTGTTCGGCGTCGTCGGGAGCAATTCCGCAGGGAGTTTTGGCTCGACTTCCGACATGAACTCCATTGGATCGCAAATTTCTCCGTGCTGGGGGCCAAGTCCGTTGATCCTTATACATTACTCATGACAAGCAAACGAAACATTCCAACCCGTCGGTTTATTAAGCCTACTTTCGAGTTCTTGATCGAAAAAAAGCGTGACGGAGGTGAGTTTAATCAGGAAGAAATCCGCTTTATCATCGACAGCACGCTGGATGGTGAAATGCCGCGCCATCAATTGGCTGCGTTGGCGATGGCGATCTATTTCTCGGGTATGTCGGCTCAGGAAACGGCCGATCTCACGGAAGAAATGATGCTGTCCGGCGAGGTCATCGACCTCTCACTCATCGCGAAGCCGAAGATCGATAAATACTCTACGGGTGGCGTCGGCGACAAAACCTCGCTCGTGTTGGTCCCCTTGGCGATGGCGGCGGGCGTCGTGGTTCCGATGATGTGTGGCGTCGAGCACGATTACGTCATCAACACCTTGGAAAAACTCTCTGCTGTGCCCGGTTTCAAGAGCCACCTATCGAACGAGCAGTTCGTCTCTCAGTTGGCCAAAATCGGCGGCGCGATCATCGCCCAGACCGAGGACCTCGCTCCCGTCGAGGCCAAGTTCTATGCGCTGCGAAAAGAGACCGGTACGATCCCGAGCCTCCCGCTCATCACCGGCAGTGTGCTTTCTAAGAAACTCGCCGAAGGCTCCGAGGGTCTCGTGATCGATGTGAAGTGGGGCAACGGCTCGTTCATCAAGGATCTCGAGCAGGCCAAGCAGCTCGCTCGCTCGATGACGCGCGTCGGTCGCTCCATGAAGCGCCGTTGCGTCGCCTTGGTTACAGATATGAACCAGCCGCTCGGTGATAGCGTCGGTACGTCGCTTGAAGTGAAGGAAGCGATTCAACTCCTCACGGGTGGAGGTCCGGAAGACATGAAGGAACTCGTCCTGAAGCTCGGGATGGAGATCGTCCGCCTCGCCGGCGTCGCAGGATCCACGCTCTCCGCGAAGCAGACGGTTCAGCGGCATCTGACCGATGGTTCGGCGCTCGAAAAGTTCAAAGATCTGATCAAAGCGCAAGGCGGCGACACGACGTTCATCGATCATCCTGAAAAGTTCGCGGTGGCGAAACATATCCGGAAATTGCCCGCGCCCAAGCGCGGTTATGTTCATACCATTAACGCCGCCATGATTGCGCACGGCGTGCATATCCTCGGTGCGGGTAAGAACGCCGCAGGCGACAAGATCGACTATTCCGTGGGTGTTTCTGAAATTAAGAAGGTCGGCACGCAGGTGAAACAAGGTGAGCCGCTCATGATGATTCACTACAACGACGAAGCGAAGCTCGAGCAGGCACTCGATCACTTCAAGAATGCCTACCGGCTCGCTCCGAAGCGGCCGACGCCTCCGCCACTGATCGTCGAGCGCGTGGCGTAAGGGTGTGTGCTGGAGACGCGGCGCACTCGCCGCGTTTGACCGATTCTTCAAAGCCGACCGGAATTTTCGGTCGGTTTTTTTATGCCGTCCGGTGGCCGAACGAAGGGACGAGGGCGGAGGTGGCATCGGGCGACTGCGACTACCCGTGCCGCCGACACCGCGGGAGCGGAGAAATAAATTTCCGCGGGGAGACAGGCGCCCGAGCACCGGAGGCCAAGGCTCGTTTCAGAATTTTTGGATAAAATTTGCCGAGTGCAGCTTCGACCTTCCCAATGACGCGAAATGGCCGACGAATCCGAGGATGTTGAGTTCACGCCCGAGAAGCCCACGAAAGCACCGCCCCCGGTGATCGACCGCTCAGCGTGGCCGAAGCCGTGGGCGCAGTTGAAATATTTTACGTTTCAGCCGGCGATTTTTCCACGTCTTCTCGGCCAGTGTTCCCCAGACGCGCGTCCGGGAGACTTCGTCAACGTTTACGACAAGAACGGCAACCTTACGGGCGGCGGCCTCTTCAATCCGCGTGCGAAGATTCCGCTCCGCGTGGTGTGTCACTCGACCGAGCCCGTCAATGAGAGCTATTTTGAAGGAGCGATTCGTCGTGCAGTCGCGTTGCGACGGGACCTCTTCAAGCTCGATGAGACCACCGACGCCTATCGCCTGATCAGCTCCGATGGTGATGGGCTGAGCGGACTGACGATCGACCGCTACGGAGATACGCTGCTGTGCGAGATTTACTCCCTCGGCATCGCGCAACGGTTGCCCACATGGCTGCCGCTCTTGCACGACCTGGCCGGAACGAAGTTTGCGCGTGTTCACGTGGATCACGACCTCGGCAGTCTCGAGGGCATCAAGCCTTCGTTGTTTAAAGAAACCAACGCCGCGGCGCCCACCAAAGTGAAAATCCGGGAGCACGGCGTGCGCTACGAGGTGGACTTTGCGGAAGGGCACAAGACCGGCTTTTTCTGCGATCAACGCGACAATCGCCGGGCCGTGGTTCGATTCGCCAAAGACGCGCGGGTGCTCGATCTATGCTGCTACACCGGTGGTTTTTCGCTCAACGCCAAGGTCATGGGTGGCGCCGCCGAAGTGACGAGTGTCGACCTCGACGAGGTCGCGCTCGAGCAGGCGAAACGGAACGCGAACCTCAACCAAGTTCGGCTAAAGTTTGTGCACGCCGACGCGTTTGCCTACGCGCGCCAGATGCAGCAAAACGGAGAAAAATGGGACGTCGTGGTGCTCGATCCGCCGAAATTCATCTTTACCCGCGATGCGGCGGGAAATTGGGAGGGGCGTCAAAAATACGAGGACCTCAATTTACTCGCGATTTCCCTCGTGAAACCGGGCGGGATTTTCGCGACGTGCTCTTGCTCGGGACTGCTGTCGCTGGAAGATTTTGAGGCGCACGTCATCAAGGCGGCGCATCGGCAGAGCCGGCGACTGCAGTTTTTTGATCGCACGGGGCCCGGGGTTGACCATCCGGTTTACTCCAATTGCTTGGAAAGCCGGTACCTGAAGGTCCTTTGGGCGCGGGTCGTTTAGGTCTGGATTCACCGGCATCGAGTCACTCCCGCGGCTCGCGATGCTCGCTAATTTCTCGGGAGAAACCAACGCGCTGACGCCCGCCGCCCGCAGCGAGTTAATGTAGACGGCGGCGCGAGCGAACGCTTCCCGGCCTGTCCGCCCTGTGGCGTGCGGCTGGTACCGGCGGACGGCGGCGGTGGGCGTGGCCCTAATCGCCTGAAATGTGAGGCGACGACTCCAGCGGTGCTTGCGTAGTCGTCGATAGGGGTGGCCCGAGGCCCGAGGTCTAGCAGCCCGCAGGATTGAAGGTGGACATTTTTCCCGACGCGAAAACGATCGCTCTTGCATGGACAACCTCAATCACCTGTTTGAGCAGAACAAGGCGTGGGCGGACAACATTCGCGCCCGCGATCCGGATTTCTTTGAGAAGCTTTCGCGCCAGCAGAATCCCGAGTATCTCTGGATCGGTTGCTCTGACAGCCGCGTGCCGGCCAACGAAATCATCGGCCTGCTCCCCGGGGAGGTCTTTGTGCATCGCAATATTGCCAACGTGGTCGTGCACACCGACCTGAATTGCCTTTCGGTCATTCAGTTCGCGGTGGATGTGCTGAAGGTGAAGCACGTGATGGTGGTGGGGCACTATGGGTGTGGTGGTGTGCGTGCGACGATTCGCTGTGAGCGGGTCGGCCTCGCCGACAACTGGCTGCGTCACGTGCAGGACGTGCGTGACAAACACGACGCCTGTCTGTGTCGGTTACCCAATGAAAATGCTCAGAGCGCGCGCCTGTGCGAACTCAACGTCGTCGAGCAGGTCGCTAACGTGACGCAGACCTCCATCGTGCGAGATGCGTGGCTACGCGGGCAGGAACTGACGGTGCATGGCTGGATTTACGGTTTGCGCGACGGCCTCCTTCGCGATCTTGAATGCACCGCGAGCACGCAAGCCGAGGCGGCGGTGCGTTACAAATCGGCGATCGCGGCACTGGCCTCGTAGGGCCACGGTTGGGATAATAAAAAAGCCTGCAGATTTCCTGCAGGCTGGGAGTTCGAGGCAGTCCGGGACACCCCGGAGCCAATTGAGTTAGGCGCGACCGAGGTAACTGCCATCTTCGGTGCTGACCTTGATGATCTCGCCTTCTTTGATGAAGAGCGGGACCTGCACCACGAGGCCGGTTTCAAGCTTGGCGGGTTTCTGGACGTTGCTGGCGGTGTCGCCCTTGATGCCGTCAGAGCTTTCCACGACCTTGAGTTCAACGGTCGAAGGCAGTTCGAGTGTCAAAGGCTTGTCGTCCACGAAGAGCACGTCGCATTTGCCGCCAGCGGTGAGGTAGTGCTTCGAATCGCCGAGCAATTCGGCGCTCAGTTCGATCTGGTCGAAGGTGTCCGGATCGATGAATGCGAACGCGTCGCGGTCTGCGTAGCTGAACTCGAGGGTGCGCTTTTCGGTCGCGAGCACCTCGATGGTGTCCGTCGAAGCGAAACGTTGGTCCAGTGCCTTGCCGTAGCGAAGATTGCGCATCTTGACCTGCACAAACGCCCGAAGATTTCCGGGCGTGCGGTGTTGGGTTTCCATGACGAGGTGCGGCTCGCCGTTGAATTTAATGACTTGGCCTCGGCGGATATCGTTGGCTGCTGGCATGACGGGATTCGGTTCGAACGGAGGGTTTTGAGTGGTGAAAAGGTCGACAGTGATGAGTCGCGTCATCGGCTGTCAAGGCCGCGGCTGACTCCACGCTTGCGCTCCGCCCAACGTGTTTCCGAGACTGACCGCTAACAGTTATGAAACAACGCACTCTCGCGCGGGAAGTCTCCATCAAGGGCAATTCACTGCACACCGGCGACGCGGTGACGATGACGCTGAAACCTGCGCCCGTGGACCATGGTTTCGTCTTTCGGCGGGTGGATCTCAGTGGGGCACCGGAGTTGCGCCCGCGCGTCGATTTCGTGACCGACCTCGTACGCGCGACCACCATTCAGGTGGGCCACGCGAAAGTCCAAACGGTCGAACACGTCCTGAGTGCGTTGAGCGGCTGCGGCATCGATAATGCCATCATTGAAATGGACGCCTCGGAGCCGCCCATCCTCGATGGTTCGGCCAAACCCTTTGTCGATTTGATCATGCAAGGGGAGCCCATGGAGCAGGCCACGGATCGCGAATACTTCACGCTGGATGCCGCCGTCTCGGTGACGAAAGGCCAGTCGTCCATCATCGCGCTGCCGTCTGATGATCTCCGGATCTCCTGCACCTCGGCCGATGATCGGGGCATTCACACGCAGCATCTGTCGCTGCTCATCGATCCGGATTCCTACATGACGCAGATCGCGGCTGCGCGGACGTTCACGATTTACGAGGACATCGAGGAGCTGCTCAAGCTCGGTAAGATCAAAGGCGGCTCGCTCGATTGCGCGGTCGTGATCAAGGGCGATAAGATCATTTCGAAGGAAGGCCTGCGCTTTAAGGATGAGTTCGTGCGCCACAAGATTCTGGATATCATCGGTGACATCACGCTGCTGGGCCTGCCGTTGAAGGCGCACATTATCGCCACGCGCCCCGGTCATGCGATCAACGCCGAACTGACCAAGGCGCTCGCCGCGAAGTTGGAGGAACGTAAAAAGGGGCCGAAGAAAAAGCCGCGTCCGGCAATGGTCATGCCCGACGAGACGGCGCTCGATATCCGGCGTATTCTCGACACGCTGCCGCACCGTTATCCCTTTGTGATGATCGACCGCGTCGTGGAGTTCGTGGGGAGCGATGCGCTCGTTGCGATCAAGAACGTGAGCATCAATGAGCCGTATTTTCAGGGCCACTTTCCCGGGAATCCGGTCATGCCGGGCGTGCTCCAACTGGAGGCGATGGCTCAGGCCGCCGGTATTTTGATGCTTCGACGCGGATCCGCCGAGGGCAAAGCCACGCTGTTCATGAGCGCGGACAAGGTGAAATTTCGGAAGCCCGTGCGTCCCGGCGATCAGCTGATCCTCAACGCTAGGCTGACCAAAACCCGTGGTGAGAAGCTCGCCGCTGCTGAGGTCACCTGCACGGTGGATGGTCACGTCGTGTCGTCGGCTGAGCTGATGTTTGCCATTATCAACAGCTCCGAAATGGACTGAGCGCATGACCGCAAAGATCCACCCCACGTCCATTATTGAATCCGGTGCGCACCTCGGCGCCGACGTCGAAGTCGGTGCTTACGCTTACGTCGGCGCAGGTGTCACTCTAGGCGACGGCACGCGCCTGCACCACCACGCGTCCGTCGAAGGCAACACGGAGCTGGGCAAGTCCTGCGAGGTGTTTCCTTTCGCTTGTATCGGCGGAAAAACCCAGGATCTCAAGTTCTCCGGCGGCAATCCCGGACTCCGCATTGGCGACCGCAACGTCTTCCGCGAATACGTCTCGATCCACTGCGCCACCAACGACGGCGACTGCACCCGGATTGGAGCCAACAACGTCCTCCTCGCGACCTGTCATGTCGCGCACGACTGCGTGTTGGGTGACAACATTATCATGAGCAACGGTGCCGTGTTGGGCGGCCACGTCACGGTCGAGAACTACGTCGTGATCGGTGGCTACGGCGGCATTCACCAGTTCTGTCGCCTCGGTGCCTATGCCATGCTCTCGGCGACGGCCAAGCTGGTGCACGACCTGCCGCCGTTTTTCATCGCCGACGGCACGCCGGCGGAGGTCCGCGCGATCAATCGCGTGGGACTCGAGCGCAACGGGTTCACTGCCGAGCAACTCGACCGCGTAAAGCAGATCTACCGGTTGCTCTATCGCGACGGTCTCAATCGCTCCCAAGCTCTCGAAAAACTCGCCGCGCACCCGCAGGCCGCGAGCGCGGAGTTCGCCCGGGTGCTCGCTTTTGCGCAGTCCAGCGAACGCGGGCTGGCTCCAGGTGGACGCTAGCCGCTCCGGACGTCGCCGCGCATTGACAGGCTCGGGCCGCCCAAGCCACGGTGCGGGATGCGCAGATCGCTCGGCCTGTTATCACTATTCTGGGGGTGTCTGGTGACGCTGCGAGCTGCAGTGCCCTACGATGTCGCCGTCAAAGATATCGACGGCAAGGCCACTTCGCTCGCGGCCTACAAGGGGCGCGTGCTGCTCATCGTCAATGTCGCCTCGGAGTGTGGCTACACGTCCCAATATCAAGGACTCGAGGCGGCGTTTCGAAAATATCAGGCGCAGGGCCTGACCGTCCTGGCGTTTCCGTGCAACCAGTTCGGCGCGCAAGAACCGGGCTCCTCCGCCGAGATCAAAAATTTCTGTAGCACGACGTTTCACGTGACGTTTCCGCTCTTCGAAAAAATCGAGGTGAATGGTGCGAAGCGGCACGCGCTCTACAGCGCGCTCGCGGGAAAGGACTCGCCGTTTCCGGGTAATATCGCATGGAACTTCACTAAATTTCTCGTCGGTCGCGATGGCGTGGTGCTTCAGCGCTTCGAGGCCGGCGTCGAGCCCGATTCGCCCGAGGTGAGCGCGGCGATCGCAGCTGCGCTGCGGGCGAAATAACCCCTGCGCACAGCGGATAAAAGGTTTCCCTCTCGGAGCGGCGCGCTTCATCCCTCGGGCATGTCATTTTCCTCCCTCGGCCTTTCGGCGGCGCTGCTCCGGGCGATCGCCGAGCGTGCGTACAACGAAGCCACGCCGATTCAGGCCGCCGCGATCCCCGCCGTGCTCCGAGGTGGCGATGTCTGGGCCTCGGCGCAGACCGGCTCGGGCAAGACTGCGGCCTTTGCCTTGCCGCTCCTGCAACTCCTCGCGGGCACACCGCGGGAGCGAGGGCGGTTCGTGCGTGCGCTTGTTTTGGTTCCGACCCGCGAACTCGCAGCTCAGGTCGGCGACGCGTTTCGCGACTATGGTCGCTATCTGCCCGCACCACCGTTGAAGACGCTCGTCGTCTATGGTGGGGTGTCCATCAACCCGCAGATGATCGCACTCGGCGGCGGAGCGGACATCATGGTGGCCACGCCTGGTCGGTTGCTGGATTTGATCGCGCACCACGCCGTCTCGCTCTCTGCGGTGGCGACGCTTGTGCTGGACGAGGCCGATCGTCTCTTCGCGCTGGGCTTCGCGGATGAGCTCACGCGGATCTTTGCGCTGCTGCCCACTCGCCGGCAGACCCTGTTTTTTTCGGCTACGTTTCCCCCGGCGGTCTGGCAGTTGGCCGAGAGTCTTTTGCGGGAGCCAACGCGGATTGAGATCCCGACGGCACCCGCTGACGCTCCGGATATTACGCAGCGGGCGATCGAGGTCGACGCGCCGCAGCGCACGCAGCTCCTGCGCAACCTGATCGCGCTGCATGCGTGGACCCGCGTTTTGGTGTTCGTCGCCACCAAATATGCGACGGAGCACGTCGCCGAGAAACTGCGCCGCGCCGGGATCGAGGCCGCGGCGCTGCATGGTGAACTCAGCCAAGGGGCGCGGACGGCGGCGCTCGCTGAGTTCAAAGCGTCGCGTATCCGTGTTTTGGTGGCAACGGATGTTGCCGCGCGCGGTCTCGACATCGCGGGGCTCCCCGTCGTCGTGAATTACGATCTGCCGCGTTCGCCGGTGGATTACGAACATCGGATTGGCCGCACCGGCCGGGCCGGTGAGAGCGGGGTGGCCGTGAGTTTCATCAGTGTGGAGACAGACGCTCACTTCCGGCTCATCGAAAAACGTAATCGCTGCAACCTCCCGCGGGAGCAGATCGCTGGATTTGAACCGTTGCACACGGCTATGCCGGCGGTCGCTTCCACGGGCGGCGTGAAAGGAAAACGCAAGAGCAAGAAGGACCGCCTGCGGGAGGCCGCCGGCGGGTCCGCCACCCGGCCCGTCGTGGCGGACGCGCCGGTCCGAATCGAGCCGCAGGAATATTTTCCGCTGACTCCGCGCATCCCGACCCAGCGGCGCGTGGGGCGCTGACGCAGTCACTCCTGCCGTCCGCTGACCGAGCGCGGTGCGCGGCAGGTGTGAAGAGTGCTGCGGGGAGGTGGCCAGATACCAACGTCCTTTGAACGCTGGACTTTTCGGTAGCCGCGAACACCAGCGAGTGGACAGATCACCACTCGCTGGCGCTCGCGGCTACCCGGCAAATCACAGTCTGAATCTTTGGGCGATTGAGATGAGGAGTGCGGAGCGGCGGCGCTAAGGGAGGAAGGCTTCGTCGTCGGCGGTGTGATGTTTTTTATCGGGGCCGGCGCTGCGGACTTCCATGCGCGAGCCGCTCTCGGCGTGGAAGAAAAATGGGGTGCCCCAGCGGTCGAGGAGTTCGCCGGTGGAGCGATTGATCGCGGGGTGATCGGCGGGGATGAGGGCGAGCTGAAGTTTGTTATTGCCGGCCAAGACTGCGGTGATTTCGGCGTTGGTGCCGACGGGATTGCCGGTGCGGGGGAAGTTGGTGCGAAAGGTTTCGAGGATTTCGCTCACGACGCGGAGGTCGTCACGGATATTCTTGGACGGGGCGTTGAGCAGATCGGCGAGGGTGCTGCGTTCGGCGGGCGGCGCGGGAGTGGTCGGCGGAGTTCGGGGAGCGGAGGGGGGAGGCGTCGCGGTGAGGGGAGGGATTTGAGATTGAGGATTTGAAATTTGAGACGGCGAGGGAGCGCGGGAGGGCGAGGTGGGCCAGAAAAACCAAGTCAGGAGTGCGCAAATGAGGGCGCAGAGCGTGAAGGTAAGGCGGTTGGCTTTCATACAGAGGTGCGGGTGATGGCTGACTACGGATGAAGCGAGCTGGCCCGGGATGGCGAGCGAGTTGTGCGGTCAGCCCGGCTGATCCACTCGCTGGCGCTCGCGGCTACCGGATCGCGCGCGGGGAGCGGTCGCGGGTCACGGGTCGAGGTCGTAAACTTCCACGAGGGCGGTGCCCGTGGTATTCGCGACGCCGGATGTCACGACGGTGTAGCCACCGGGGGGCAGGGTGAGGACGATGGCGGCATCTTTACTGTTGTCGGCGGCGAGATTGAAGGCGCCGGCGGCGGCGAAGGCGGCCTTGAGGGCGGCGGTGCCACCCCAGTCGTTGCTCGTGGCGATGGCGACGTCGGAGCCGGCTAGGAAGACGGAGAACTGAGGGTCGGCGAGCAGACCGCCGACGCCGAGTTGGGCGAGACCGGGGCCGATGGCGCGGATGAGCACGATTTTCGGCACGGTGCCTCGGATGACAAAGCCGGGGGTAAGGACGTTGGCGCCGGTGCCGACGAAGCCGAGGGTGGAGACGTTAATGACGCGGACGGGAGAGTCGTCGCTGTCGGCATCGTAGACTTCGGCGAGGGCAACGCCGGTGGTGCCGGTGCCGCTGGCGGCAACCTTAACGCTGTAGCCGCCCTGGTTGACAGGAAGCGTCGTCTGAACGGCGGCGTCTTTCGAGGAGGCGGTCAACGGGAAGGCCCCGAGGGAAGCGAAGGCGGTAGAGAGCGGCGAGGACCCGCCCCAATCGTCGTTACTGGCGGCAGTGGTCTGGGTCTGTTGGTTGACGACATCGAGTTTGAGATCGCTGAGGCCGGAGAGGCCGAAGGCGGAGAGGGTGGGGCCGACGGCGCGGACCACGACTCGTTTGCTGCCGGTGCCGCGGAGGACGAAGCCGGGAGTGAGGTTTCCGCCGGGCTGCACGAGGCCGCGGGTGGCGACGTTGACGAGGCGCGAGGGCAGGACGGTGGGATTGCCGGCCTGGAGGATCGTGCCGCCGGATGCGACGATGACGGTGGAGAGGCCGTTGGACGCGACGGCGTAGAGGGTTTCGCGGTAGGCGAGGTTCGGCAGGTAGGTCCACTTGACACTGTCTGGTGAGAAGAGCGCGACGCCCTGCTCGCCGACGATGAAGAGGCCACCGTTCGCCGCGGTGATGCCGCGATAGGTGGTGCTGTTGTTGGCAGCGGGGGCGGTGCGCGTGGTCCACGTCTGGGCGTCGGTGGATGCGAGGATCGTCCGGTTGCTGCCGACGATGTAGGCCGTGCCGCGATCGACGCAGATGCCGCGTAGGGCTTGGGTGGTGCCGGAAGTCGCAGCTGTCCACGTGGTGCCATCGGTGGAGGTCCGGATGACGCCGCTATCGCCGATGGCGATGAAGGTGCTGCCGAAGGTCGTGAGGGCGTTGAAATTTGTGGTGACGGGGGATGTGACGGTGGTCCACGTCGTGCCGTTGAGGGAGGTGCGGATGACGCCACCGGCACCGACGACGATCCAACGACCGTTGGCGTAGGCGATACCGCGAAGGGACTGGGTCGTCCCGGAAGCGGTGGTATTACCAACCCAAGTGGCGGCATCGAGCGACGTGGTGATGTAACCTTGATCACCAATGGCCACGTAGCGTCCGGCTCCGTAGCCAATCGCGTTGAGCCCGTTGGCGGCAGGGATCGGGAGGCGCGTCCACGTGACAGCGTCGGGCGAGGTCAGGATACCGGTGCTGTTGCCGACGGCGAACCACTGCGTATTCAGGAAGGTCACACCGTTGAGCTGCACCATGGTCCCGTTGCCGCCGCGTTGGGTCCAAGCGAGGCCATCGGGAGTCGTGGCGATTTCCCCGCCTTGGCCGACTGCGACGGTGAGGCCGTTGGCCGAGGTGCTAGCAAGACGGGCGGTGTTTAGGTTAAAGGAGAGGGTGCGGCTGATGAAGGTGGCGAAATCGGCGGTGACGACGATGCGCTCGCCGTCGGTGGTGATGATGAACTGCGAGCCGTTATGAGTGACGCTGCGAAGGTTGTTGGTGACGGTGGGGGTCGTGCGATTTGTCCATTCGATGCCATCGGCCGAGGAATAGATGCGGCCGGTGTCGCCGACGGCGATGAACTGGCCGGTGAGCAAGGATACGTTGTAGAAACTTTGAGTGACTCCGGGGAGAGTGACGCGGGTCCAGGCAATGCTGTCGGGCGAGGTGAGGATCGTGCCCGTCTGGCCGACGGCGACGTAGGCGCCGAGGCGGCCCGTGATGCTGGTGAGCTGCTGAGTAACGACGGGCGTGAGTGGCGGGCGGAGGCTCCAGTTAATCCCATCAGGGGAAACGAGGATGGTGCCGGAGTTGCCGCAGGCGAGGAATTGGTTGTTGGCGTAGGTGGCCGCAAGGAGGGTTTGCGTCGTCGGGGAGGTGCGCGGAGTCCAGACGACGGTGTCGGGTGAGGTGAAAATCACGCCGCTGTCACCGACGGCGACCCAGAGACTGCCGTTGTGCGCAATGCCGCGCAGAGCCGTGGTGGGCACAGCCGCGGTGGGCAACGTCGCAGCGAGGGACCAATTCACGGCATCGGGCGAGGTGACGATGCGGCCGCCGATGCCGACGGCGAGAAACTTGCCGTCACCAAAGCCGACGGAGAAGAGCGTGCCGAGGGCGGGGGTGGGGTTGCGAAAGGTGAAGGTCGGCGTGACGGCGACCGCGATCGTGGCTGGATTGCTGGTGATGGTGCCGGCGGGATTGGTTACCTTGACTTCGTAAACGCCGGCATCGGCAGACTGGAGCGGTGAGAGGGTAAAGGCGGCGGCGGTGGCCCCACTGATGGCGGCACCGTTCCGCGACCATTGGTAGGTGAGCGGCGGGGAGCCGCTGGGTGAAACGGACAGGGTGATGATGCCACCAGGGAGGAGGGTCTGACTGTCGGGCTGGGTGGCGAGGGTGGGTGCGATGCCCGAGGGTGCGGTGAGGTCAGGTTTGGTTTCGAAGGCACCGATATCGATGCCGGAACCGATGGGTCGGGCGGTGCCTTCAAAATCGCTCGGAGCGGCGAACGCGGAGCTGCCGTTGTCGATCGCAATACTACCGGGGCCGGGGCGGAAATTATTCGTATCCGGGGCGATGAGACGGGGGTCGAGGAGGTAATTGTGCGAGCCGAGGACGGTCGTGGAATCGGCGGCGATCGAAAGCGTGCCGCCCGAAATGACATTGTAGTCCCACGTGGAGTTGGTGTTGCGGGCGTCGAAGATCGCATTCAACGACGCGGCGCGGGTCACGAGGATGTTGTTTACCCAGCGGACACTGTCGGTGTCTTGGCAGCTGAAGTCGCCGAGAGTGTTGTTCGTATTGCGGAGCGGCAGGTTGTTGTAAGCGGTGTTGTGGCGGACGGTGATGTTATCGCTGAGGCTGATGACGAGGGCGCGGCCCACATTGCCATAGATCAGGTTGTTTTCGATGAGGGTGGCGGGGCGATAGACTCCGGCGGTGGAGCCCTCGAGGGTGTTGCGGAAGTCATCGAGTTGGATGCCGATCCCGGCGCGGAAATTGGTGCCGCCTGCCTGGGTGTTGACGACGCTGTCGTTTTCGAAGGATTCGTTGCCGCGAACGATAATATGGAAGCCCGGGGCCTGATCGAGGGCGACCGGTTGGTAGAGGGAGATGCCGCTCGCTTGCGAGAAGTTCTGCTGGCCGTTGCGGAAGAGTCGGTTGCCTTCGATGGTGAGGTAATCGAAAGAAAAGGCGCTGATGCCGTGGCCCGAGCAGTCATGGATATCGTTTTTCAGGATACGCACGCGATCGCTGGAAATAATGACCCCGCTCCCGTTGCGATTCGTAATGTCGAAGCCGGAGAGCGTGAGATTGGAGCCCAAGATGCGGACTTGGCCGACGATTTTGGCGGCACCGCGGGTGGGAGAAGTAAACGTGATGGGGGCTGTGGGCGCACCGGAACGGAGCAGCGACACGGTCTCGGTGTAGGTCCCGGCCGCGACCGTCACGGTGTCGCCGGGAGCGGTGGCCAGAAGCGCCGCGCGCGCGACATTTCGGAACGGTCGAGCCGCGGTGAGGCCGTTGTTGTTATCGTTGCCGTTTGTCGCGACGAAATAATCGGCGGCGTGGTGCGGCACGGCGAACGCGAGGAGGAGCAGAAGCCCGAGGGCGTGGTGCGGCACAAGGCGGAGCAGAAATTTCATGCTAAATTCGATGAATCAAAAAACTGTACACTCATGGGCGGTGCGCCCGTGTAACCCGGCTAGCGGCCGGGCCTGCAATGATTGCGGCCGAGCCTACGACCACCCAGGCTGCGGTCAGACGAAGCCGAGGTTTGGTTTGGCGAAGCGACCGATGTTCGGGAGCACGGTCGGAAGGTCGGTGGCGCTGACGCCAAACCAGGAGGCCAGCGTGGCGGCGTATTCGTCGACGCTGGTGGTGGGAATCCAGCGACCTTGGGCGGTATCGTCGGGGCCGCCGATCGTGAGGTTGGGCATTTTGCCGTAGATGTCTCCGCCTTTGACGGCGCCACCGACGATCATGTGGTGATTACCCCAACCATGGTCGGAGCCATCGCCGTTTGACCGATACGTGCGGCCGAAGTCGGAGGCGGTAAAGGTCGTGACTTGGTTGGCGGCGCCGAGTTCGACGGTGGCGTTGTAGAAGGCGTTCAGGCCTTGGCTGACCTGTTGCAGGAGTCCGGCGTGGGAACCGACCACGGGATCGGTGTTGTTGAGTTGGGCGGCGTGGGTATCCCAGCCGCCGATTTGCACGAAGAAGACCTGCCGTTTGAGGTTGAGCAGTGAGGACGCTGCGATGAGGCGCGCGGCCATCTTCAGTTGATTGCCGAGGCTGGTATTGGGGAAAACCGTGGCGAGGGCGGGGGCGGTCGCGAGGGTCGTGTTGAGAAAATCGCTGTTAGTGATCGAGCTGCTCGAGATACCGGCAAACGCGGTATCGAAGAGGCCGGGCTGCGTGGCATTAAACAAATCTTTTTGAGCTTGGTAGCTGAGGGCGTTATTGCCGCCGGTGGTACCGGCGAAGGTGACGGCGCCGTTATTGGTGACGGCGTATTGCGAGACCTTGCTGCCGACTTGAAAGAAATTGGTGCCGGCGAGGCTGACTGACATCGAAAGTCTATTGTTCGTGTTGAAAGCATTCACGAGGTCAGCGACGCGGCCGCCCCAGCCGGTGACGGCCGGGCGGTCCGGCACACTGTGGTGCCATTGGACGGTCTGGTCGCTGTGCGAGAAGAGCTGCGGGGGCAGCGGGACCGAGTTGGTCGTGTATTGTGCGCGCGTGGTGGGGTAGACGAGGGTGCCGACGTTGGCGAGGAGGGCGGCCTTGCCGGAACCGAAGAGGGTGTTGAATTCGGCCATCGAAGGATGGAGTCCGAAGGTGCGACCGTCGGGGGTTTTCGGAGAGAGGGAGAGGACGGCCGCGCTCGGGATGGCGAGGTTGGAGCGGGCTGAAGCGTAGCCGGCGTAGCCGGAGCCCGTGGGGATGATAAGGTTATTGGCGTCATTGCCGCCGCCGAGAAACACGCAGACCAAGGCCTTGTAGTCGGAGGCGACGGCGCCGGCGGTCTTGGGCGTGACGGGGCCATTGTTGGGACTGGCGGCGCCGCCCATGAGGCGAAGGCTCGATAGGGCCGAGAGCATTCCGGTCATGCCGACCCCGGCGCAGCAATTACTGAGGAACTTGCGGCGTGAGGAATCGAAGGCGGCCGCGGCGGAGAGAGAGGATTTTTTGCTCATGGGGATCGAAATAGTTGAGAGCTGAGAGTCGAGGGAGGGAAGGATGAGTCCGGTCGATGAGTGGTTACTTTTGGACGGAGCCGTCGGGGGAGGTCGCGAGGACCAAAATGGCGCGTTGGGCGCGTTCGAGCGTCGACGTGTTGCTCGGCAGCGCGGCCAGCATGGTGGTCACGCGAGTGCGGGTGGCGGCGGTGAGATTTCCTCCGCACATTACTTGGTTCAAGTGGTCGAGGAGCGCGGAGGGAGTCGCGACGAGCGACTGTTCGTAGGCCAGGTTGAGCACGACGGTATCGGGGTTGGTACCGGCGGCATTAAAGATAAAGGTGCGGAGGAAATTGGGGACGCTGATCGCGTAGGTGGCGTCGGTGATTTCATACTCGGGGGCGACCAAGCCGGCGGAGGCCAAGGCACCGGGCAAGACGTAATCGGGACGGAAGAAATTGAAGACGGTGGGGGCGCGCAGGGCGGATTGGGCGAGTGCGGTTTCGGTATTCGCAAGACCGGAGATATAGCGGCCGCTGGCTGGGTTGGCGCCGAAGGAGCGCAGAAGGGCGGTCGCGCGAATGAGGGGCTCGCGGAGCTTGCCGAAGGTCGGGGCGGTGAGGGTCGTCGAGGACCGCGCCTCGTAGTCGGTGAGGATCGCGCGCACCACGGCACTGAGATCGCCGCGGGTGCCGGAGCCATTGTTCTCAAACTTCTGGGCAACGCGATAGACGTAAGCGGGCGTGGGATTGCTGGTGACCAAGCGTTGGATGAGTTGTTTTGAAATGAAGGGGGCGGTGTTGGGATGGGAGAACAAGGCGTCGAGCGTTTGTTCGAGATCCTTGGTGCCGCCTTGGCCGGCGGGGAGGACCACGCCGTTGAGGATGCTTTTCTGCGTGTCGTCGTGGAAGGCGGGGAAAAGTTGCAGTCGACTAAAGTAATCCGTCGTCGCGGTGCGGAATTGGGTGAGATTGGTTGAGGGGTAGGCCCAACCGGTGAAGACCTTGGCCATCTCGGTGACGATATTTTGATTGTAGGTCGGGATGGGCAGGCCGGTCGGGTCGAACTTGAGGGTGCCGTCGGGCAAAAGGAGATACAGACCGACAGAGAAAAGCTGCATGACCTCGCGGGCGTAGTTTTCGTCGGGCGTGGTGAGCGTGCCGCCGGAGGAGTCAAAGGTGGCCTTCGAATTCCGGAGCGAGCTGAGGTAAATCGCCATCATCGGATTGAGGGAGACGTTCTCCAGCAGTGTGCGGAAATTACCGAACGCGCCGTTGCCCAAAATGTCGTAGTAGTTGGCGACTGCTTCGACGGCGAAGTCGCCGCCGTTATCGGAAATGACGAGGATTTCACTGAGCGCGAAGGCGACACGTTGGCGCAGTTGGTCCGGAGCGGTGACGGCGTTCTTCCACCACGCGGCTTGGCGGTTGGAGGGGCCATAGAGTCCATTGCTTTGGCCGCCGAAGATTCGGTAATCACTGACCGTGGCTGCGCGATGAGCGGTGTAAGGCAGGGCCAGCTGGGCGTCGATCCAAGCGTTGTAGCCTTGGGCCTGGACGGCGGCGATTTCACTGCGCAGGGGGCCAAAGGTGGATTGGGTCAGGAATCGCGCGGCCTCGGTGGAGGTGGGTAAACCGGCGGGCAGGGCGGGAGCTGCGGCGGGGGCGACGAAGTTTTGCGAGCCGCTGCCGACGATGAAAGTGCCGCGCACTTCGCCGGAAGGATTGTTGGCGGTGTCGAGGCCGACGTAGATATTGCCGGACTTGAGGGCTTCGAGGAGGGCGGCGCTGGTGTAGGTGCCGCGAGGTTGGAAGGCCCACGTCACGTTGGTGGCCTGGCCGGTGGGGAGGTCGAGGACGAAATCGCCACTCGGTCCGATCTGAAGGTGCGAGCCGGTGAGTGCAGAGGTGAGGCCGGAGAACGAGACGCTCACGCTCGCGAGGGTGCCGGCGGGGTTAACCAAAATGGTGGCGGTGCCGGTGGCGGACGAGCCGGAGACTGACGGTGCGGGCCGCAAGTTGGAAATGTAGAGCGTCGCGGGACTGTCGGCGATCGAGACGGTGGCGGTGTTGGCGTCGCCGATGGTGTAAGCGGTGCCGGCGGTCAGGACGGTGAGGACGGCGGTTTGCACGCCGGTCGCGAGCAGGGCGGGATTCGGGGTGACGGCGAGCTTGGCGGACGTCGCGCCGGCGGGGAGGGTGATCGTGCCGAGCAGCGGGGCGTAGGTGAAGCCGTTGACGGCGGAACCGCCGAGGGAATAGACGACGTTGACAGCGGTGGTCGTGTCGCCGCCGCGGGTGAAGGTGAATTCGCCGGGCTTGCTGCCGGATTTATCGGCGGAAGCGATGCTGGCCGAGACCGTGATGGACGGAGGACCGACGGGGGTGATGTCGTAGATTTCGACGATCGCGAGGCCGCTGGTGCCGCCGACGCCGCTGACGGCGATGGTGTAATTACCGGCGGCGAGATCGACGGTGAGGGCGGCGTCTTTGCTGCCGGGCGCAAAGGCGAAGGCGCCATTGGCGGTGAAGGACGAAGTCAGTTGGGCGGCGGTGGAGGCGCCGAGGCCGACGGGGCTGCCCCAATCATTATTGCTGGCGTAGGTCAGGGTGCCCTCAGCGTTGGTGACGACGATTTGAGGATCGGGCAACGTTCCGGTAAGACCGAAGGCAGCGAGGGCGGGGCCGGCGGCGCGGACGAGGAACTTGCGGTTGCCGGTGCCGCGTGCGACGACGATGCCGGGGATCATGACGTTGGCACCGGTGCCGACGGGACCGCGGCTGGAAATGTTGATCAGCTTCGCGCCCGTGCCACCGACTTCGTAGACCTCGGCGATGGTGAGGCCGGTGGTGCCGCCGACGCCGCTGATTTGCGCGGTGTAGGCGCCGGGGGGGAGCGTGGCGACGATGACGGCGTCTTTGCTGTTGGCGGGGAGAGCGAAGGCTCCGGCTGCGGCCATCGTGGCAGCATCGGCTGCGCGCCAGTTGTCATTGGTGGCAACCGTGGTCTGGGTGGAGGCGTTGATCAGCGTCAGGAGAGGATCCGCGAGGAGGCCCGAGAGACCGAAGGCCGAGAGGGTCGGTCCAATGGCGCGGATGACGACCTGTTTGTCCGGGCCGGGCCCGATGACGAAACCGGCGGTGAGCACTTGGGCACCGGTGCCGGTCTGGCCGCGAGTCGCGAGATTGGCGAGCCGGGCTTCTTGGGCCGGGAGGGTGGCGGCGCAAGCGAGGGCGAGGAACCACAGCACGAACGAACGGAGGGACTTCGAATTCATGGGATAAAGATAAAGCGAGCAGAACGTAGGCGAACAAAACGGCTCGCCAAGACTTAGGACGGAATGGTGACGATCAGTCAAAGAGGCTAGACGGAAATTGATTTTTGATGTGACGATTTCCCGAATGTGTTGCTGGAGGGGCGGGTGGAGGGGTGGATCGGACCACTCGCGATCGCTCGCGGCGACGGG